>OGTK01000004.1_pt1 | contig 292624 bp, 243 predicted proteins | sample 1574561 | NCBI WGS metagenome assembly OGTK01 (sample SAMN03295812, study PRJEB24534) | human gut metagenome | isolation source: fecal sample 2 from infant 2 | host: Homo sapiens | place: USA: Pittsburgh, PA | collected 2014-07 | reverse complement strand
GAAAGGAAGTGGAGAGATAAAAAGCTATAAGCGGATAAACTTATAGCTTTTTTAAGATTATTTACAAAATTTTACTATAAACTTATTATCTTACTTAAAGAAATCCTACTAGATGACTAGCAAACATCACTATAGGAAGTAAAAAAATCAAAAGTAGATTCAATACTATAAATAATCTGCCCTTTTCCTTTACCCCAAATGTTAAACCTATTAGTCCAATAATTGGGCAGACAAACATTAAAGTGAGTCTAGTTTGTTTAAGACTTGTATAGCTTTCAAATATTTCTACTGTAAGTAGGTAAGAAATAACAAATATTACTAGTCCAAGTAGAAATATCTTCTTGCTTAATTTCTATTTAATAAATACTCCTCTTTCTTTGAAATTATTCTGTTCTAATCAAATCAATTGTTGGTCTGTCTAAAATTCTCTTTAAAGAAAAATTATAGATTAGTAAGTTGATTGCGTAAACCACAATAGAAAATCCAAGAAATAATTTATAGTCATAATATCTTATTAATATATTCAGACTTAAATTAGGAGCTATACGAGATATTACAATCATGACTCCTAATGTGGTTATTCCCGCAACAATAAATGATTTTATTTGCTCTCCTATAAACTCTTTTCGATAAATATTCTTTAACTCATCTACGTCCATACCGCATGAATAAAGGCTGCCAATTTCCTTCTTTCTACTCATAAGACTTAAATTAATGGATGAATAACCATTTGTCACATTAAGAATAAAAATAATGAAAGCCATCGCAAATTCGACTTTCTTTAAAGATTCTAGATCACTTTTTCGATTCATTTCAATATCTGCTTTTGTGTTAATATCGTACTTTTCATTTGGCATTATCGATTCTCTTATCTTATTATCCAAATAATCCTTTACATTTCTCATCTCCGAGTCTTTTACATTCATATTTAATACATACGGAGCATTAATAAGTTCTTCATCTTTTGACTCATCCATAAGGATGCACACATAATACCAATGTATTCTCCTTCATTTACGTCAAAGCTATATCATCAACGGTGCTGCTGATATTTCCCTTATTTCCATAATATTTTTTCAATATGATGAACTTTTAATATTGTTTTAATTTTCTGCCTACTTATACAATAGTGGTAATGTACCCGATCAAGGCCAGTATCCACAAATGAGCCGGATAGAATATATAGAAGAAATATTTGCTGAATTTTGTTTTTGGTCCCTGTTCTCCATTATATAAATACATAAATGGTAATGCTGTGAAAACCAACCAGTCACTGTTGAACATCATCATCTTTATGGTTGTGTCCATAGATGGATAAATCTCAAAAGTTAGAATGAACAGCAATACAGACAACACACAAATAGCAATATTTCGAATGTTTACTTTATTACGCAAAAAATAACAAATGAGCATAAATGGAACGACAGCCTGGCTGCCTTCATATGCTAGGCATGCATAAACAGTAATCGGAACTGCAACCAGAATACGCAATGCTAATATTACTTTCGAACTGATCTTGTCACTTTTTACAGGATAGCACCATACGTTTAATGCAAGCACTCCCATCGCCAATGTAAAGAAAATATTATTGTCAATTGTCAGGGAATCTACATTTAACAGATGGTTCACTCCAAAGTTACCCGCAAACATAATGCCTGCCCACAAGAACAGACGCCCATTATATTTCAACCTGCTTCGGGTATGAAGAAAGCCTTCAACTGCCATGTAAGCAAAAAATGGTGCAACACATCTTGTTATGACATGAAAGCTTTCTGCCCACCATGGTGGTAAAAGTCCCGGAATATGATCTAAATGATCAAGAACCATAAGCATTGCCATAAATAGTTTCAATTGAAATCCATTAAACCTTTTCATCATATCCCCCTAGCTTGATAGTTTTAAAATCATAAGAATACAAAAAATCTATATCGAAAGAAGGATGATAAATTTCACTTTCTTCCATATCTTTCTCCAATTCTATATTTACCTTTTTAAATATATAGATTATCCGCCTAATTATAGCATATAACACAGATTCCTTTCAATCGTATGATTTACCGCGTTAAACTAAACAAAAAAATAAAGGCAGTTCGAAGACTGCCGATATTTATCTCTCTGCTCCTTTGCTATGGTCTTTCTTATTAGGTTTAGTTTTGTCATCTGTCTTAAAGCTTTTTATTTGCCCTAATATGGATTTTTTATCCTTCTCTTGACTCTTTACCTTGTTCTTTTGCTTTTAAGGGCTTAGAAGACGAAATACGGATATTCTTATGTTCTTTCCCTTTGTTATCAATTCTTGTTTTTACTCGACCAAATATTTTAACAAAATCTCCTTACTTTAGGTTCTGTAGATCTTTTGTCTTATATACATAGAATGGATAATTACCATGTAATATATTTAGATTTAAACCCTCTAAGCAAAAAGTAAAAATGAACTAAATTCGAAGTGACATTAATTTGAAAACTTGATAAACAAGCTTAAGAGTTATTATATTAAAACGATATTTCTCCGGTACTGGGACTGGGACGGGACTAAAAATTTGAAAACGTCCTGTAATTAGGTGGATTTAGTGATAATAGAAAAAATAGAATCTAGTATTTTGAATGGTTTGGGATATATCGGACGTTTGGAAAAGAAGAATGGGAGTAAAACTATTTTTAACTTAGTAACTGTAACTAACAAATAGCTATATTAGTATAAAGGAAATTTGGATAGCTAACCAAATTTCTATTTAAGTATATATTGCTTTGGGTTAAGCTTTAAATAGTATTGATGAAACTTGAGAAAATACTTATTTATAAGTATAATAATAATCATGTATATATTTAAAAGATGAGGGCATTCTCATCTTTTTTTATCATAATTTAATGATAAGGTTAAATGAATAAGAATAATTATATATAATAATATAGTGATATAAATTAATATTCAATATGGAGATTAAGTAATACATGAAAATAATAATATTATTTATGTGATTAAACTTGATGATTCGTATATTATAATAGGAACTAATTTAAGGAGAAATTATTAGTAATATGGAACAACTAACCAATGAAAATCTAGCAACTATGGCGATGTCATTAGCTAATCTAGCAGTAAAGGGCACTGCATCTGCTGTTAATAAAAAAATAAAAGCGATTCGAGAAGAAAAGAATATAGATAATTTGCGCGCAACATATGATGAAATTACAAATGAAATATTATTAGAGAGAGAAGAAGCAGTAAGGATAGCGCAAGCATACAAATCGGAAATTGATAGAATACAAATTAAAGATGAAGATATTGAACACCTACACAAAACTGTTGAAAAAATATTAGAAATAATTAATAAATCTCAAATGAAAGAAGCAGAAAAAGAAGGAGAAGAGGCAATACAAAAAGCAAGAGAAACAGCAGAGAGTTTAAATCAAATAAAAGATTTAATTAGTGTAGATACTTTAAAGACTATGCAACTATTAGGTTTTAATTATAAAGCTGCAATCGGAGACCCACTTACACAATTATGTGCTCTTTCTATTCTAAACTGGGGCTCAAGTAATAATATAGAACAATAATAAAAAGTGTAAATAATGAATAATACTAATTTGTGCATTTTAGAACTAAGTTAGTATGTATAAAGAGGTAAAAATTTGCTAGATAAAAAAGGATTCGACTTATGGGCTTATGATTATGATACAATTGTTGGGTTACCTGATGATGATAATACCTATACCTTTGCGGGATATAAACTGATTTTAAATAAGGTTTATAATGAAGTGCTTGATTTGTATAGCAAAAATATTTTAGATATAGGATATAGTGCAGAGACAATTACAATCAAGCTTTATGAAAAATGAATAGAAGTTTACGAACAAGATTTTTCCAAAGGAATGCTTAACATTGCCCAAGCAAAGATGTTAAAAGCAAATCTTTATTTAAAAGATATTTCAGAAGATTTACGTGAGTCCTTAAAAGAAGGACAATATGATGCTATTATTGCGACTTACTCTCTACACCACTTAGAAGATAAAAATAAGATATCACTCCTAAAGTCATTGTTACCATTATTAGTGGATGGAGGAAAGATTTTTATTGGATATGTAGCCTTTGAAACTCGTAAAGAACTAGAGCATTGTAAGCAAGAAGCAGGTACATATCGGTATAGTGATGAAAATTATTTTGTTTATGATTAGATTTAAAGAAATCTTTCAAATGCCGATTTTGAGAAACTTTCACATTGTTTAGGCATAATCACACTTTCATAATGATATATTAAATTTTATAATTGAGATTTATCCACAAAATTGTCTAATCAATAGGAGGAACTAAAATTGCTAAAAATTATTATATTACTAATGTTTATAGTCCCAACAATCTATAATTTCATAAGCCATAGAAATAATATAATAAACATAAAAATGAAACCGATATTTGAATTTATATTAGCTATATTTGCTTTACTTGCTAGTGGTTTGTGCTATAAGCTTGATAATACGGTCTTAGGAAATGCAATTGCTATCACAGCAGTATTATTGATATATACCGTAATGTTCTTTACGGGTATCAGAAAAGATGGCTTCAATATTTTCTTAGGATCGAGTTCAATTTTAAAATTTGTTAGTTTTGATAAGGTAAAGGGTGTTGGCATTAAGTCAAATAAAAATAATGACCTAAAATTGACAATAAGGGCGTATGGCAATACTTATAGTCAAACATATGACTTAAAATATAAAGATTTTATTATAAAAATATTGAAAGAAAAACTAAGCAAAAAACAAATATTTGCACAATAAAATAAGAGTAGTATATTATCATCAACAAATACATACGGAGGTAAATTTATAGTGATTTTATAAGCAATATGGAAATTTTGATACTATTTTTAGCCTATTGAGGCTAGTTTTAGTGTGCCATGTTGTGAATAAGATTGCTTTGTTTACGCGAGGAGAAGGTCTATTCACTTATGTGAGTAGGCCTTTTTTGTATTTTATTTTTGATATGGCATACATCCTTAAGGAGGATTTATGTTAGAGATAAGAAATTTAACTATAAAATTAATAGAAGATGATAGGATAATTCTAAAAGATTTTAATTTTACCTTAAATGATGGTGATAAGGTAGGTCTTATAGGTGAGGAAGGTAATGGGAAGTCTATACTCTTAAAATCAATTGTTAATATAGATGATGTAAAAAATTACTGTGATGTTAGTGGAAAAATATATCTGGGAAATGAAATAGTTGGGTATTTACCGCAAAGTTTGGAAGAAGAATATTTTGATTTGACAGCTAATGAATATCTCTTTAGTAAAGTAGATGTAGAGCTTATAGACTATAACAAACTTTATAAATACCTAGCAGATTTTAACTTAGCAGCTGATATTTTATCAAATGATATAAAAATGAGAGAGCTTTCTGGTGGTGAGAAAATAAAGTTTATTTTAGTAGTTGAACTATTAAAAAATCCAACTATTTTCCTATTTGATGAGCCTAGTAATGACCTTGATTACGAATCACTATCTTGGCTTGAAAGTTTTATGAAATATATAGAAATTCCCTATATCTTTGTATCACACGATACAAATTTACTTTCAAATATAGCTAGTAGGATAATACATCTAGAACAAGTTAGAAGAAGGAGTGAGGCCAAACATACAGTATCTAATAATACTTATGATGAATATATAAGAAAAAGACAAAACTTTATAGATTCGGAAACAAATAGAGCCTGCAAAGAAAGAGAAGAATTTGATAAAAAAATATACAAATATAAGAGAATCCACGATGCAGTTCAGCATGACATTAGAGCTACAAAAAATGATGTGGAAGGTAGGTTGCTAAAGGAGAAAATGCATACTGTAAAATCTATTGGAAGAAGACTAGAAATAGAGGAAGCAAAGCTTACAAAAAAACCTGATTATGAAGCTCCTATAGATATTTTCTTTGATAATAGTATAAAAATAGCCAATAGCAAGCAAATTCTAGACTACAAATTAGATAGTCTAAGGGCAGGGGATAAGGTCTTAGCTAAGGATATAAACTTAAAAATAATAGGTCCTGAAAAGATATGTATCATTGGCAAAAATGGAGCTGGCAAGACTACACTTTTGAAAAAATTAAAAGATCAATGCCAAAATTTAAATCTTAAAGTAGGATATATGCCGCAGTCTTACTTTGAATATGAGAAAAAAGATATAAATGCTATAGAATATATATCTGATTCATTTATAAAAGATAATCATACCAAAGCCTCAAATCTTCTAGCTAGCCTAAACTTTAAAAGAGAAGAAATGTATAGAAATATATCAGACCTATCTGGAGGGCAAAAAGCAAAACTATTTTTCTCTAAAATGAATTTAGATAAGGCAGAAGTTCTAGTCCTAGACGAGCCAACTAGAAACCTATCACCCTTATCCAAACCTGAGATAAACAAAGCTCTAAGAGATTATAAGGGAGCAATAATTGCCGTTTCTCATGATAGGGATTTTATAGATGAAGTTTTTGATAAGGTCTATGAACTAGGTCCTTATGGGCTAAAAAGAGTCAAGTTATCATTTTGATTATTTGTATTTAGCAACAATAGGATTAAGCAAATCTGTCTCTAACAAGTATAGTAAGTAGAATAATATTAGAAAAAATAGAGAATCGTCAAGCAAACTATGTTTCTCGATACCTAAATATATAGATTAAGGAGAATGGTAATCAGATTCCCGAAATCCTTAGAATACACTACAGGTATTCTTTGAGAAATAAAATCAAAGATCAATTGTCCTGAAAATATATTTAAAGTGATTGATATGAGTATTTCTACTAACTATTATACATCCTGGTTGAAGTGGATGTGCGAAAATAACTTATAAAAGTCTATAGAATTAGGCTCGGCATAAAAGATCTTAATCTAACAAATATTTACTTAAGCTCCAGATATCTAACAGGAAGTGCGTAGATAGATGGATGCCCTTTTGATTCGCTGAATGGGCCCCCAAATTACTTAGTAATTTTCAAGAATGATAGTGACCTGCTCAAAGGGAGAGAATGAAAAATGTCTACTGGTACTCAAATGGTACTGGAAGTAAAAAAGAATAATTAAAATAATAGTTACAAGCACTTTACATTTGGACAAAAAATAAGACCGTAGTTTCAAGCTACGGTCTTTTTAATACATACAAAAATAAAAATTTATACCTCAAACAAACTTTATAAGTAGTCTGGTAATTCTATTGTGGTAGATGTTTTAATGGCTATTGTAAAAAAAGTAAGTAAAACGATTTGATAAAAAAATGATATCATGGTACTATAAATGTAACAACGGTACTATAAATGTAACCATATATAATTGTAAGAGGATAAGAGCGTTATGTCATACTTTAATTTTCAAAGGTATAAAAATGGAGATACCTTTATCCTATATATAGTAGTTGAGGTTTAGATTTTATAAATTAGGAAAAGAAATATGAATATAAAAATTTTGAAGTATATTTTGATAATTGCATCTATAATAACCATATTCGTAGGATATAGTGCCTTTAAAAAGCATATACCCATGTATATAGCGATTATATGTGTGTTTGTTTGTGCAATATTATCGTTAGTTTATTACCTAAATACTAAAAAAAGCATGTAAATATGAATATAAGAAAACTGTATCGTATATATTAAAGTCATTGTTATGTGATTAATTTGCATTATAAGCATATATGGAAGTGATTACATGGAAGTAGTAATTGAAAATAGAATAGCCGAATTTCGAAAAGAGATTGGACTATCGCAACATAAACTTGCTAAAGCTATTGGTATGAAAAGAAGGTCAATAATGGCGTATGAAAATAATACAATAAGCCCAACTCTTGAAACTGCATATAAAATATGCAAGGTATTAAATAAAGATATTAAAGAAGTATTTATTTTTAAGTAAGGAGGTTATAATATGGGACTTTTATTTAATGATAACAATGAGATAAATGAAAAGATTAAAAATGAATTTGGGAATTTAGATAATCATTTGTTAGCAATTAAGCATAATGATTTAAAAACAGGTCTTGCTAAGTTGATAGCTAGTAATATTTTTTATACTTTGGATTCAAATAGAACTTTTATCTTATATTTTTCCAATAAAGGAATTCACGAAGAGGAGATAAGTAATTCTCTTAAAAGAGACTTTTTATTTATGCCATGGAATGAAATTAGTTCTTTTGATGTAGAAGTTAAGAATAATAAAGCAATCATAGAATTAGTTCACATTGGAAAAAGAATGGGATATGAAATTCCTTTTAATGGAAAAATTTTTGGAACTAACAAGGCTAATTTCAAAAAATTAGAGGATAAAGACTGGAATAAAATTTAAGTAAATTAGTTGATAATAATCAATCTTAGTTATGATGAACAAAAACTACTAAGAATCTAGGGATAGATTTTTAGTAGTTTTTTATTTTCGAAAATAACAATTGTAAAAGTAAGGGAGAAATGTAAGGATAATAGAATAAGAAAAAATCAACTTAAAATATATTTATCAGATGAAGAAAAGAAATTTATATTGTAGACCTAGAAGCATCTAGAAATCTCCAATCGTTAATTTCAAATGCAACAAAGATTTTTATTCATGTCGCATTTAATTTTACAAACTATCTAATAAAAAAACTGGCCCTAGTAGTTAGTTTTATTGCTAACTTTTGGGGTCAGTTTCTAAAAGATTATAAAATGCCTAGAACTTTTTCTAGTATTAGGGTTATGGATGTGATTGATATAAAGCACACTCCTCCTAAGGCTAGTGGTTTAGCTCCTGATTTTAATAGTTTTACTATATCACTATTAAAACCAATAGCTGACATTGCCATTACAATAAAAAATTTGGATAAGTCCTTAAAGGGTTTGAAAAATTCAATATTCACTCCTTTGGCTAGGGCTATGGTTGTAATCAAACTTGCAAGGATGAAGTAGATTATAAAGAATGGGAAAATTTGTATTATAGAAATCTTTTCATTATCTTCTTGATCAGTATTTCTCATTCTAATGAAGGCTAGTCCTAAGCATATTGGAATTATTGCTAGGGTTCTAGTCAATTTTACTGTTACAGCCTTATCAAGTGTCTGGCTACCTAGGTTAAATATTGTATCCCATGTTGATGCGCATGCTGTAACTGATGATGTATCATTAACAGCAGATCCTGCAAATATACCAAAGGCATTACCATCGGTAGTAGAAAATCCAATCATACGACCTAGGCTTGGAAATAAAATAGCAGCTAAGATATTAAAAAAGAATATGACAGATATGGCTTGGGCTATCTCATCTTCATCTGCATCTATAACTGGAGCGGCAGCTGCAATTGCAGAGCCTCCACAAATTGATGATCCAACTCCAACAAGAGTTGCAATATTTCCTTTTATGAGCCCAGTCCTATAGGCTAGGTATGCGATTATAAGTGATGTTGATATGGTAGATAGGATGATTGGAAGTGATTGTTTACCAGTTTTTAAAACAATTCCAAGATCAAGACCAAACCCAAGGAGGATTACAGCATATTGAAGGATTTTCTTTGATGTAAATCTCACACCACCAATATAAGGTTTTTTGTCTTTTATAATTTGACCTAGGAGCATTCCAATTAGAATACCAAAGACTGCTGGGCCTACTAGTGGGATTCTTTTGCCGATTATTTGGGATATTATTGCAATTATAAGGCAGAGAAGAATCCCTTTTATATTTTTTTCTATAGATTTTATCATATATTCTCCTTTCACTTTTTTTATTATATAATAAATATATATAATGTAAAATTATAATTATTTACTATATGATAAAAATTTGTTATGATAAATGTGGAGGAAGCTATGTTAGATTTTAGGATAGAAAGTTTTTTGGAAGTATGTAAATATATGAATTTTACAAGGGCTGCTGAAAGTCTTAATATAACACAGCCAGCCATATCTACTCATATTAAATATTTAGAAACCTATTACAATTGTAAACTTTTTTATAGAAATAAGAGGAATTTGTGTCTAACAGATGAGGGCAGGGTTCTAAAATCTGCTTTACTTTCTATGTCAAATGATCAAGATAAGTTGAAGATGATATTATCTGAGAAAAAAACTAAGAGTGAAAAAATTTCCTTGGGTTTTACTAGGTCGGTAGGAGAATATCTAATATTGGATAAGCTTATAGCCCTGATTAAAGAAAAACCTTCTTGTGATTTCCATATTTATTATGAAAATACGGACGAGATTTTAAGTGATATTGATAGTGGGAGGATAGACTTTGCTATTATAGAGGGATTTATAAAATCTAGTGATTATTTTATTAAAAAATACAAAAGCGATAGGATTGTTTGCATCAGCCACAAGGACCACAAGTTTAAAAAACAAGTAAAAAAGTTAACAGACTTATTAGATGAAAGAATTATTATCAGAGAAGACGGGTCTGGTACCTTAGCTATATTAAAAAATTTTCTAAGCATGGACAATATTGATACGAAAGATTTTGCAAATATCATAGAAATAAATAATATGCGTTCCATAGTAGAAATGCTCAAATCGGATTGTGGCATAAGTTTTATTTTTGAATCTTGTGTAAAAAAAGAACTAGAAGAAGGTATTCTCAAGGTAATGGACCTAGAAGATTTCAATCTAGTTCATGATTTATCCCTTGTTACCAGTAAAAACTCAATATTTACTGATTTGTATTTGCAAATAGCTGAAGCTTTTTATTAAAAAAATTTCATAGTATTAGGTTAAGCTAAGATGGGTAAAGAAAAATATCGTTTTATAAAAGCAAAAAAATGGCTAATCCCAAGTTTTAAGGTGTCTTATATTAGGTTATATCTTTTAGCGATATAATAAACTTAGAGAACAAGGAATTAATTCAATTACACAACTCGATGATCTAATCAAAAAATCTGCTGATGATAGACAGATTTATTAGATAAAATAAAGAAAATTGAAAGTGAAATGAAGAGTATATCCCAAGATATAGAAAATATAAATACTATAAATAGGTATCGTGAAATCTATAAATACCAAAAGAAAAACTCTGATGATAAGCAATTTTCAGAAGAATATTATAGCGAACTTTCCGTCTATAAAATAGCCGCTAAAGAAATCTTAGAAAATTATAAAAAACTACCCAACGCAAAAGAAATATTAACCAAGCTAGATAAATTGCAAGAAAAAAAGAATACCCTTATGCAAGAGTATTCTTTAAATAAAGAACAATTTTCTGATCTTGTTAAATATAGAAAAAGTATGAAAATTATTATGGAAAAGAAGTAGAAAGATAAAATAAAATGAAACTCTAAACAATTTAACATACAAAACAAAATTCTAATTATTATGGGAGTCAAGATATTTGTATGTTCAATTCAAGATATTAGACATACTAATTTCACTTATACAATAATCCTTTGTTCATTTAGAGACTGTGTAAAATTTCCTAGGGGTAGGAGAGGAAAAAGAAATAGCAGAGTAAGCTTTAACACTAACTCTGCTATTAGGTCCAACTTTGTTGGGCACATTACTAATATAAATTGAGCTATAGGATCAGTTTTTTTATAAATTTATTACAAATTTTTAGTTAATTTTTTCATGATTTTTCAAAATCATTTATTTTCATATTTTAAAAATTTATTAGATAGGTAAAGGAACACCATTAATTCGCCGAGGGCAAAAATAGCTAGCAAAGCTAAATCGTGTGAGCTAATAAACCTAAAGTTATTTGCTTCTATTGCCAAATAGCTTAATCCTATTATTTTTAGGGCCTTGTAGGAGGTAGCAAAACCAACCATGGTAAATACGCTGGATAAGAGAACTATTATACCAAAAGACCTTATCCTTATGGCAAGGGCGCCGAATATCCCTATAATAGGCAAAGCCAACAAGATGCTTAGTCCTGTATAATAAAAGTATATACCAAAATCAATTCTCGAAAAGCCTCCTATATATTTTCCTCCCAAGTAGAAAAGTCCTAGAAAGTAAGCTTGGCAAAGGCAAATAATAAGAAAGGCTAAAATCAACTTTGCCCCCACAAAGGCTATATTTTTCTTTGGGCTAAGTCTAATAAATTTTAGTCCTGCTCTGTGTTCTGTCGTCCAAAGACTTGCTATTATGATTGCAATTAAAGGGATATAGAAAAATGAAAAGTAAAATAGACTTACCTGGGTCCACAGACTCTGCCATTCTTGTGTCAATATTTGTCTATTTCCCATATAGTTTATAAGGCCAAATGCGTTGGCTAATAAGGGTATTATCAGACTTACCAACAAGATATTTGTAAATTTTATTTTTTTAAATTCTAATTTTAACATTTTTCCTCCTAGTCTTTATATAAATTGTAAGACTTCATTGCCCTTAGGTATGTTAGACAAGCTATTAAAAGAATAAGGGCAATTATTGGTGTATAAAAATTTATTGGATTTAGAACCTGGATAAATTTTCCACCTTCGTTTACATAGGAAATATTCATTAGACTTGCCATCCATGCGAATGGATTTACAAAAGAAAGAATTTGTGATGTTAGCATGGTGATTACTCCAGTTAGACCTCCAATTATCGCTATAAATGATAGGGTGTAGACTCTTTTTGATTTCATTTCTATTATCATAAATAGGCCTATAAAAAATAAATTTATTATTATGGCAGATATATTTACTAAGGCAAATCTTAATATCATGTCAGTATCCATATTAAAATGAGCTGACTTTTTTGCTAGTAGAAGAAAAACAATAGCTTCTACTATTTGCAGTAAAACTAGTTTTAGGGATAGGTTTTTAAATTTATTTATGAGTATAGAGTTTACTTTTTCTCCAAGACTTACTTGTAACTGCCACATCTTATTTTTTTCCTCGATTTCAATCACTTTTTTAACCAAAGATGAGATTAAAATTGGATTTATCAATAAGGAAATAAATAAATAGGTGTCTAAAATGTTGGCTAGGGGATAATTTCCCTCCGCAAATGATTTTGAATGGCTGACCCCTGCTACCATCAGCATTTGAGCGAAAAATACTATTAGAATTAGGAAATTTATCCCAAGTTTTTTGTATTTTTTTCTTTCTAAATTTGCCATATTAAGACCTGCTTTCTTCAATAAAGAGTTTTTCTAGGCTTTCTTTTTCTTCTTCAATTCTGTATATATCAACCTTTCCGTGCAAGAAATTTACTATCTCAGAAATTTTTTGGTTAGAAACTTTGCCCAAAATGATCTTTTTACCATCTATCCTTACCTGATCTAAGTCTAAAAGATTAAAAGCTTTTTGATTGTCAGATGTTTGGATTGAAATAAATGGTGGGTGGAGTTTCCTATAGTCTTCCAAACTTCCATTATAAGTTAATTTCCCTTCTTTGAGGATGCCGATGTGGGTAGAAATTTTTTCTATCTCATCAAGAATATGGGAAGAAATCAGAATGCTTGTAGAAGTGTTTTTTACTATATTTTTAAATAAATTTCTCATTTCCTCAATTCCCTGAGGATCAAGGCCATTTATAGGTTCATCTAGGATCAATAACTTTGGACTACCGATTAGGGCAATTGCTATTCCAAGTCTTTGCTTCATACCTAGCGAATAATCCCTGGCCTTTTTCTTACCCACATTACTAAGACCAACAAGGTCAAGAGTTTTTGAAATTTCTGCCTTATCTATTTCCTTAAGCTCGCAAATTATTTCAAGGTTTTCATAGCCACTTAAGTGGTCATAAAAGGATGGATTTTCAATTAGGGCTCCGAGATTTTTATTAAGGTCTTTTTGGTTTTTGGGACTTACTTCTTTGCCAAAAACCCTAATTTCTCCTTCGTCTTTTTTAACAAGTCCAAGTATGAGTTTCATAAGAGTTGATTTCCCAGCTCCATTTTTGCCTATTAGACCATAAATAGCTCCTTCCTCTATTGCCAAAGAGTCAATATCTAGGACTTTCTTCTTGTTATATGATTTTTGTAAATTTTTTATTTCTAATATTTTTTCCATAATTATTCCTCCTACAAAAAGGATACCAGGCTAAGATAAAAATAAGCTTTAAGCAAGGTCACTTTTACATCACAAAAACTAAAAATCTAAAAGTCTGGTGTATAATTATGATAGCAAGGGGGAGCTTAATGGATTTTAGAAATAATTTTTCTATACTAATAGTAGATGACGAAACAAATTTATTGGAAAATTTATATAATTTTTTGAAAGAAAAGGGTTTTAATAGGGTTTATACTGCTAAAAACCTCAAGGAATCAAGGTTTAAACTAGCAAATTTTAAAATAGACCTAGTGGTCCTTGACCTTATGCTTCCAGATGGAAGTGGTTTTGATCTATTGAAGGAAATAAGAAAGACTTCAGATATGGCAGTCATAATCCTCTCTGCCCTTGATGGGATAGATGACAGGAAGGAAGGTTTTGAAAACAAGGCCGACGACTACCTAGTCAAGCCCTTTTTCCCTGATGAACTCCTTTGGAGGATCGATGCAGTTTTAAGAAGGAGCAAAAAAATTAAAAACGAGGAAAGAATATCTTTAGGCAAGGTTATTTTCGATAAATCCAAGGGCATCCTTATAAAAAACAATGATGAAATTCCCCTAACTGCTACCCAATTTAAAATCCTTGCTTATTTGGCTGATAATATGAATATGATAGTCTCTATTGACCGTATTTTGGAAAATATTTGGGAAGATTCCTATGGTTATGAAAATACATTGATAACCCATATTTACAGGATTCGTGAAAAACTCGAAGACAATCCGAGAGAGCCAAAAATCTTGATAACTATCAAGGGTTTGGGCTATAAACTTGTGAAAGAAGACTAGTATGTTTAATTATATAATAAAAAGATTCAAAAAAATCGTCATAAGAATCCTTGTCCTGATGTTTTTTCTGACATTTTCGCTAATGGCTTTTCTCTACCTCAATTACAAGTTGGGAGGTAAATATCCAAACCCTGATTACGTTTATACTTATATAGATAACAACAAAACAGATACCTATCTCAACGAAAATAATACTAACTTTTTAAAAGAAAATGATATTTGGGCCATAAGGCTAGATAAAAATGGTGAAGTCATCGAATCTTTCAACAAGCCAAGAGAGGTTAAAAATAAATTCGAGATTACAGATGTAGCTGGTTTTACCAGGTATTACTTGGCTGATTATCCTGTTTTCACCTACATTGTAGGAGATAGCCTACTCGTTTTTGCCTATCCAAAAAATTCTCTAGATAAGTTGCCCTTTAATTACTATAACTACAAAAATTTAATTTTTAACCTGTGGATATTTGCCCTATTTTTAATTTTATTTTTACTCTTTGTCTATATTTTTTACAGAATAGATATGAGGAATATCTTTAAAAATATTCTTCCATTTCAAAAGGGTATTGATGAACTTTTTGAAGACGACTATGAAAAATTAGATGAAAGTGGAGAATTAAGAGACCTTGCCCTTTCAATTAACAAGGCAAACGAAAAATATAATAACTTAAAAAAATCACAAAGTAAGTGGATAAGGGGAGTTAGCCACGATGTGAGGACTCCTCTTGCAAAAATTTCCTGGGAACTGAATAAAGAAAACAAAAATGACCTTGATACAAAAAATATCCAAGACCAAGTTTTAAAAATTTCAAATATTTTAGAGGGCCTAAATCTAACTCTGTCCCTTGCCAATATCGATAAAGAAAGTTTCAAGGCAGATAATCCTTTAAAGATAATACGAAAACTAATAGTAGACAAATTAAATGAAAATCCAGGCAGACAGATCATTTTTGAAAATAAACTAGAAAATCAGGACTTAAGGATTAAAATGGATCCTACCTTATTTTATAGGATGAACGAAAACATCTTAAAAAATTCACTAATTTATACTGATGGGAAAATCAAGCTGACTCTTTCTGCTTATGAAGATAAAATAATTATAACTATCCTAGATGAAGGTCCAGGAATTTCCGAGGATATTATAAAAAAAATTAGCAAGGAAGATTTGACCAATGTTACAAGGCATGGTTTGGGGATTTTTATCGCTAAGCAAATAGCTAAATTGCATGATGGAAAATTCATCATAGAAAACAAGAACCCAGGTCTTAAAGTTTCCTTTATCTTTGACCTAGTGAATTGAATTTTTATTATCATAGATAACAATATTTCTACTTTACATGAGGACAAAAACTTAGATCGCATTTTTTAAACTATTCCATAAAGTTAGACCTACTAGCAGAGTTAGTTTTAAACTTACTCTGCTTTTTTTAGCTAAGAATAGGCTTTTTTGTTATAATTATACTAACAAGGAGTGTATATATGGAAACTACTATTAATCTTTACCAAAAACTATGGCAGGCTTCTGATGATCTTAGGTCTCAGATGGATGCCAATGAATATAAGAACTATTTATTAGGAATAATTTTTTATAAATATTTATCAGATAAGATGCTTGATGAGGTTGGCAAGTTACTGGAAGTTGATGATGCTGATCTTGACGAGATTCAAGCCATGTATGAAGAGGAAATGCAAGGGGATGATGCTGACCTTATTGTTGATGAGCTTAAGAATAAATTTTCCTTTGTAATTTCTCCAGATCATACCTTTACCCATTTTATAAAGCAAATCGAAGAAGGGACCTTTCAGCTAGATGATCTGGGTCAGGCCTTCAATGAAATCGAGCGAGCTGACAAGGACTTCAATGGCTTGTTTGAAGATATAGACTTCTACTCAAACAAACTAGGTAAGCTCCCACAAGAGAAGAACAAGCACATATCAAAGGTTATGAAATAATTTGCCGAGGTCAACTTTGCCAACTATTCTGGAGATGTCCTTGGAGATGTATACGAATATATGCTAGCAAACTTTGCCTCAGAATCAGGCAAAAAAGCAGGAGAATTCTATACTCCACAGCCAGTATCAAGGCTTATGGCAATGATAGCTATGGATGGCAAAGAGAATAAGGCGGGACTTACTGTATTTGAAAAATCTGTAGCGTAAATGATACAATTTAACAACATAGAATGTGGCTGTTTCAAGCCTTTATAAGATATTTGATTAGTATAGACCATAAAGATTAGGTCTTTTTTATTGCTCACTTTCCTAAAATTTAGTTTATGCACACCCCTTGAAAATTAAATGCTTATACTTTTTAATGATTATGAAAAAGGGGTGTCTTTTGAAGTTGGCAGGGTTTTCAAAAATTAATAAACAATTCGGGACATTTTTCACTATTTTGATATCTATATGTAGAGAGTCATATTTATTAAGATTTATTAGGTGAAATCTATATAGATATAGATACTTGATTAATCTTAATAATAAGAACCTAATATTTTAAATTGGAGGATATTTTTGGAAAATAGTGTGGTAATGAATAACGGATTTAATAATAAATTAATAAAGAATGTGGATTTAGTTGGTAAGTATGATATGCCCTTAATACGTAATGAAGAAATAGGCGAATGTAAAAATTTCATACCTTTTGATAAAAGAAATGTACATAGTGATGAGAGTTTGGTAGTTCACTTTTATCTTTACGATAGGTCGTTTAAGCAGATAATAAATAAACCAGAAAAATATAAAAATGAGCTTATGAGGTTTAAAGCAGTCGTTAGCCCAGACTTTTCTATTTGTTATGATATGCCTATTACCAGACAAATCTATAGCACATATATGAATAGGGTTTTAGGAGCTTACTATCAGAATCATGGCATAAAAGTAATACCAAATGTAAGATAGGGAGATTCAAGAAGCTATAAATTTTGTTTTGAAGGTTTAGAGAAAAATGGAACTTATGTTATTGGGTCTTATGTACAAATTAAAAAGAAAGAAAATAGATGCTACTTTGAAAAAGGTCTAGAAGAATTTTTCAAAAGACTAAACCCTAAAAAGTTTATGTATATTGATCAATGCCAGAAAGTATATTTGGGAAATATAAAAAATATTCTAAACTAATTTCCATAGAACCATATATTTCAATAATCCATAGAGGCGTTATATAATGGGAGCAAGTAATAGTGGTTTATAAAAAAACAAATGGAGCACTAAAGCTAGAGCACCTAATGGAGGAGTTGAGACAAAAAGGGGTAAAATTTACAGAAGATGATGTTGTAATGGTGGCCAAAACCCAGACTGATGATCTTGCTTGGCTTGAAAAAGGCAATGAGACTGCTGGACTTGAGCATATTATGAATAAACATTGTGATCAATTTCTTCAGAAGGGTATTACAGCAGAAAGCATGCCTAACTTTTTAAAAACAGCTATAGAAAATGGAAGAATAGTAGGAAATCAAGGAAAATTTTATAGCCAGCCGAGAGTGATATATGAAGTTAATTACAATGGAGAGATGATAAAGGTGGCCATTACTATTAGTGATAATGGCTATATAGTTGGTGCAAACCCTAAATAGAAAGGATGATTATATGAAAACAATTAGTGTAGGATTAGAATGGGGATCTTACCCTTTTCAAGAATTAGACAATAACGGATTTATTGTAGATGATATAAGTGCTGAAGAATTAGGTATGGATAGTGAATTTTGTGATAAAATTCAAAAATTACAAAATATGTATGATGATTTATTTGTAAATAATGAGAAAGAATTTTCTTATATAGGCAATGAAAAACCAGAAGAAGTAAAAAAGATAAAAAATATATATTTAGATTGAAAATAGCCTGTGAGAGATGATTCTTGCAGGCTATATTTTATATATTTATAGGATAGATTAGTTGATTGTCACATTAATCTAAGCAATATATGAAATTATTAGAGTCTATGGAAATTCAAACTAACATCCCTTTTTGTTATATTAATACCGACAAGTGTGTTTAAAATAATTTGAGATTGTTTGTTTCATAAGTTACTACATCTACAGGATTTCCATTAGTGCCCCAGAGTTCAACTTCACAATAATCAAAATTAGGATAAAAACTTACGATAATACCAATAGTGGTTAGTGGATATTCATCTTTTTTTAACTAAAGTTTTGAATTTATTATATTCTTTAAATTTCTTTTTTACATGATTGTGCGAATAAGCTAATTAAAACTTATTCGCACAAAATAATTTACGAGATTATTAAAATTGGGAAATGACTAATTATAGCCAATTATCCAGTGAAAAGGATAGTAAAATAATAATCACATAGAATAATTTTACGCGAATAACTATTCGCTTGATTATTCGCGTAAAATTTATTTGATTATTTTGTATTCTCGTAAAATGAATATATAATATTAATAGAGGTATATATGAAAGAAACATCAAATCTAGAATTAAAAGAAAAATTTAGCAAATCTTTTCTTAAAACTGTCAGTGCCTTTGCAAATTATGAAGGTGGAGAGATAATATTTGGAATAAATGATGATGGCAAGGTAGTGGGATTAGAAAATCCTGATATCCTTGCTTTAAATATAGAAAATACTATAAATGATTCTATAAACCCAAATCCTACATATAGTCTAAAAATAAATGATAATTCAACTTTAACTTTGAAAGTAAAAGCAGGTAAGCATAAGCCATACTTTTATAATTCAAAAGCCTATATTAGACATGGGACATCGAGTATTGAAATGGACAATCTAGAGCTTCAAAGCCTCATATTAGAAAGTTCTAATAAATCGTATGATTCGCTAAAAAGTAATCAAAAAGAATTTACATTTGATTATCTAGAAAAAGAACTAAAAAAAGAACTGAATATAAATGAATTAAATCTAGATATCCTAAAAACATTAGAGCTATACAGTAATGAATATGATTATTATTCAATTGCTGGAGAATTGTTTTCTGACACTAATGATATGGTTGGAATTGATATAGCTAGGTTTGGCGAAGATATCAATACCATACTTGAAAGAAAAAATCTCAGTGGTCAATCAATTTTAAAACAGTTTGAAGATAGCCTAGCTATTTATAAAAGCAACTACCAATATGAAAAAATTGAAGGATCGAAACGCAACAGATATCAACAAATACCTGAAGATGCTTTTAGAGAAGCAGTTGCAAATGCCTTAGTTCATAGAAGATGGGATATTAAATCCAATATAAGAATTTCTATGTATGATGATAGGATACAAATATCCTCGCCTGGAGGGCTTCCAAAAACAATAACTGAAGAAGAGTATTTAAAAGGTGACCTATCTGTAATAAGAAATCCAATTATTGCAAATATATTCTTTAGATTAGATATTATCGAACAATTTGGTACTGGTATTAGAAGAATAATTGAATCCTACAAAAAATATTATACAAAACCAAAGTTTAATATAAGCCAAAACTCTATTACAATAATACTTCCAGTAATTAAGAAGGTAGATTTAACCGATGAAGAAAACCAAATTTTATCATTAATAAGTAAAGGTAATGATACCACGAAATCCATGGCAGAAATAAGCGGATATAGCAGGTCCAAAGTTCTCAATTTGCTAGATGAATTAATAAATAAAAACTTGATTGAAAAAATTGGTGGCGGAAGATCAACTAAATATAAGAAAGTCATAACTTGAGGAGAATACAATGGGAAAAATTATCATAAAAGAACAAGTAATACCATATATGGACAGTATCATGAATTTATATAGTGACGTTTCTTGGACGGCCTACACATCTAATCCATCAAAACTAGAACAAGCTATAAGTAACTCCTTGAAAGTTTGGACAGCTTGGGATGATGATTTGCTAGTAGGTTTAGCAAGAGTTGTAGGTGATAGCTCGATAATTATTTATATTCAAGATATTTTAGTTTTACAAGCATATCAAAAAAAGGAATTGGAAGTCAATTTTTAAAAATAATTCTTGATCAGTATCAGGATATTCGACAAATTATTTTGCTGACAGATGACACTGATAAAACGATAAAGTTTTATGAGAAGAACGGATTTACAAAGGTTAGCAAATATAAGTCTGTGGCTTTTATGAAATAGGGTTTGTTTTAAGTATTTTATCATTACAAATGTAATAGCAAAGATATATTATGTTTTAGTACACACTGCATAAAAATAATAGGAGTATGATATGGACTTTCAAGAAATTTCAAAAATAGATGATGACTTAAAAAGAAATGAGGAGTTATATAAATTTTTTGATGAAGAAAAAAGACTTTTTAGTAAATCAGGGCAAGTTGAAAAGATTACAACATTAAAAGAAATTTATAGTCTTATAAATCAAGATTCAAAAATTCTAGATGTTGGAGCAGGGACTGGAGTTTATACTATACCTGTAGCGGAAAAAGTAAATGAAGTTGTCGCTTACGAGCCTGCAACAAATAACTATAAACAATTAAAAGAAAAAATCAAAAATAATAAATTTCATAATGTTACAGTTGAAAATAAAAATTCACTAGACATGGATGAACTCAGGGATAAGTATTTCGACATGGTCCTGCTTTTTGGTCCTATGTATCACTTGTCTAAAAAAGAAGATAGAAAACAAACAATTCAAGAAGCGAAGCGTGTCCTTAAGGATGGAGGTTATATCCTAGTCTCCTTTATAAACCATGACATGATTCCAATGACGGAAATGGTTTATGAATCAAATTATTTTGAAACAGAAGGATATAACCCTGGCACACAAAGACTTATTAGTAGACCTTTTATATTCTTTACCTTGTCAGAATGTATTGAAATGCTTGAAATGGAAAACCTAAAAATCATTAGAAAAATTGCTTCTAGTGGATTTTCTGAATTGTTACAAAAACAGATTAATAATATGAGTGATCTATCTTATCAAAGATATATTGACTGGCACCTCGCTCATTGTGACAAAGAAGAATTATTAGGGGCAAGTAATCATTATCTATTTGTTTGTAAAATCAAGTAAAAATACTTAAAATGTTTGTTGAGGATCATCCTCATTAGTAAAGAAGCTAAAAAAGTGGGAAGGTTTACGTATGTATTTTGAAAAAGTTGTAATTAATCTATTGCCAATATCAGGGTTGCTTTTATCTTTTTATTATAAGCACAAAGCAAAGGGAGATATTTCTAAATATAGTGGGTTTAGAACAGCATTAAGTACAAAATCAAAACAAAACTGGAAGGATGCGCATAAGTATGCAGCTAAACTTTTGAGATTATATGCGATATCTTTTATGTTACTAAATATTATAATAATGTTTAGTAATTGTCTAAATATTAAAACTATGACAATTATAGTTATATTACAAATGTTATTTTATTTCATCATTGGATACAAAGTTAATAAGGCTTTATAAAAAAAAAGAAAATAGTTAGAATTTATTAAAAATTGAAGGAAGAAACTTAGAAGAATAATAGCTGGGTATCTTGGTGATGATATAAGCGTATATTAGAATGCTATGTAAGCTTTAAGATGATGTGACTGGTCATATTCTGCAACAGTATGGAGTGAAGAAGAAAACTTTAATAATTTAGTAAAAAATTAATCATCCAACTGGATTGTATGAAATGAGTATAAAAATCTCATAAATCATCAAAATACAATGAAAAAGCTAAAAAATATAGGAAAAAGTGCCTAAGTTGCCCTATAGTTGCTAGCTTTTTTTGAAAAATTTCCTTACAATAGAAAAAAGGAGGTTTTATGATTGGAGAAAAAATTAAAAATAAAAGAATAGAATTGAACTTAACCCAGGAATATTTAGCAAAGGAATTAAATATTTCAAGACAAGCTGTATCAAAGTGGGAAAAAGGACTTAGCGAACCATCTATGGATAATTTGCTTAAACTATCTGAAATATTCGGAGTTGATATAGACTATTTTAAAAAAGATAGTGATCAAGAAGAGAATAAGTCCCAAGCTTTAAGAATATTTTGGGATATTTTGTATGCAGCTATAGGACTGGTTTTCTATTTGATATATTACTTTGGCATAGTAGAGGGAGCCTTGAACAAAGATCCAAAACAAATGCCATTTTTAATACTAACAATTTTCCTAGTAATTTCAGTAATAGCTTTCCCACAAGCAGTGAAAAATATGGGAAACAAATTAGAAGATACAGATTATTTTACATTTTCAAAATTAATATTGCCTGTGGTTTTTATAATATCACCCTTTATAGTTTTTTATTACATTTTTAAGAAAGAAAGATAAAAAACCAATGGAAAAGTATACTATCTAAAAGTAGATTAATACTTAGAATCAATTGTTAGTAGAACGGATGTCAGATATACAACCACCAATTAAAACAAGATTATTAGATTTTATTGAAAAAAGTAGAGGAAGTCAATTCGTAATTCCCGTATACCAAAGAAATTACATTTTGATAGCTAATAAAAAGATCAAATAATGTTTAGATGATTTGAAAAGTGTTTTAAATGAATAATTCTCAGTAATTGATGGTGAGAAAACAGGAGTAGACTTCTTAGATATATCAGGAGGAATGTGCCTATACTTTTCCGATGACGACTACCCAGGATTCTTCGACTACCTATCAAAACCAATCTATGATGAGGTAGACATACCAGTAACCCTAACTGGTGGGGTCAAAGCTGGCAAAGATATCGAAGATATCCTAAAGCGATATGCCTGCGACCTAGTAGGAGTAGGCGGGGCAGTATTTAAAGACTCTAATTGGATGGAAAATGAAGTAAAACCACTTATTGAAAATTGATTTGTAAATATAAAACTTATAAGCCTAGCGATAGGCTTATTTCTTTGGCTGAAAATTGCCTTTTTTGTTATAATTATACTAACAAGGAGTGTATATATGGAAACCACTATTAATCTTTACCAAAAACTATGGCAGGCTTCTGATGATCTCAGGTCTCAGATGGATGCCAATGAATATAAGAACTATTTATTAGGAATAATTTTTTATAAATATTTATCAGATAAGATGCTTGATGAGGTTGGCAAGTTACTGGAAGTTGATGATGCTGATCTTGACGAGATTCAAGCCATGTATGAAGAGGAAATGCAAGGGGATGATGCTGACCTTATTGTTGATGAGCTTAAGAATAAATTTTCCTTTGTAATTTCTCCAGATCATACCTTTACCCATTTTATAAAGCAAATCGAAGAAGGGACCTTTCAGCTAGATGATCTGGGTCAGGCCTTCAATGAAATCGAGCGAGCTGACAAGGACTTCAATGGCTTGTTTGAAGATATAGACTTCTACTCAAACAAACTAGGTAAGCTCCCACAAGAGAAGAACAAGCACATATCAAAGGTTATGAAATAATTTGCCGAGGTCAACTTTGCCAACTATTCTGGAGATGTCCTTGGAGATGTATACGAATATATGCTAGCAAACTTTGCCTCAGAATCAGGCAAAAAAGCAGGAGAATTCTATACTCCACAGCCAGTATCAAGGCTTATGGCAATGATAGCTATGGATGGCAAGGAAGATAAGGCGGGGCTGACTGTATTTGACCCGACCCTTGGTTCTGGGTCCTTGCTTTTGAATGTGAGAAACTTCTCCAATGAAGCAAATCGCATCAGATACTTTGGTCAGGAGTTAAACAATTCTACCTACAACCTATCTCGTATGAATATGATCCTCCACGACGTGCCATTAGAGTATCAGAGCTTAAACCAAGGCAACACCCTATCAGATGATTGGCCTGTAGATGAGCCAACCAACTTTGATGCTGTTCTTATGAATCCTCCATATTCTGCCAAATGGGATGCGAGCAAGGGATTTTTGGAAGATCCACGATTTTCTGAATACGGTGTCCTCCCACCCAAATCAAGGGCAGACTTTGCCTTTCTTCTCCATGGCTTCTACCATTTGAAAAACACAGGAACTATGGCAATCCTCCTCCCACACGGAGTTCTCTTTAGGTCTGGGGCAGAGGAAAAGATAAGAAAAATAATGCTAGAAAATGGGTCAATAGATGCAGTCATTGGCCTTGCTCCAAATTTATTCTACTCTACAGGAATCCCAGTAAGTCTTATAATACTAAGGAAAGATAAAACCGATAGGAGTGTTTATTTCATAGATGCTAGCGAGGAATTTGTCAAAAAAGGCAACAAAAATGAACTAACCGAAGACAATATCCAAAAGATATTTAAGGCCTATAAGTCCAAAGAGGAAATAGACAAATTAGCCCACTTAGCCAAGTTTGATGAGATAGAAGAAAATGGCTTCAACTTAAATATCCCAAGATATGTGGACACCTTCGAAGAAGAAGATCCCATAGACCTATCAGAAGTATCAAAAGATATCAAGGCCATCAATGAAGAAGCTGATAAGCTCAAAGCAGAAATCCTAGCTGATATGAAAAACCTTGTGGCAAATACAGATGAAGCCAAAGCGGAGCTTGTAGGATTTATGGAAATCATTGGAGGAGACCTATGAGAAAGGTACCAGAGCTAAGGTTTGCTGGTTTTGATGGGGAGTGGGAAGAGGGAACTCTAAGTGATCTAGGAAGTGTATCAATGAATAAGAGAATATATAAAGATGAAACTTCCGAAATAGGAGATGTTCCGTTTTATAAGATTGGTACATTTGGAAGCAAAGCTGATAGTTATATAAGTAGAGATTTATTCGAAGAGTACAAATCTAAGTATCCTTACCCTAAAGTAGGTGATCTTCTTATTTCTGCATCTGGAAGTATTGGAAAGGTGATTGAATACAAAGGTGAAGATGCTTATTATCAAGATAGTAATATAGTTTGGTTAGATGTAAATGATAAAGTAAAAAATAGTTTTTTAAAGCAGTTTTATGAAACGGTAAATTGGAATGAACTTGAGGGCTCGACTATAAAAAGGCTTTATAATAAAGATTTACTTAGAAAAAAAATAGCCTATCCAAAATTAAGTGAACAAGAAAAAATAGGAGACTTGTTTAAAAAGATTGATGACCTAATCGAAATCCAAGAAGGCAAGCTCTCCAGGATGGAAGATTTCAAAAAATCTATGCTCCAAAAAATGTTTCCCAAAAAAGATGAGCTTGTTCCTGAGTTTAGGTTTGATGGCTTTTATGGAGAGTGGTCACCTATGTTTTTAAAAGATTTAGTTTATTCAGAATACAAAGGTAAGGCTATGGCGGATAAGTTAATACTTGGTGGTAGCACTGAATATTTAGACACTGAAAGATTAAATGGAGGGGCACCAGTATTAGTAGATAATGATCCTGATACTAACTTTGATGATATACTTATACTTTGGGATGGATCAAAAGCAGGTGCTATTTATACAAAATTTGAAGGCATATTAGGATCAACCCTAAGAGGTTTTAAAATCAATGATGACAATGATTCATATTTTATCTATTCCTTTTTAAAAATGAATGAAAATCTAATTGAAAACAGATACAGAACTCCTAATATTCCACATGTTGTAAAAGATTTTAGCAAAGTTTTTGAAATAAAAGTTACATCTTTTAAAGAGCAACAAAAAATAGGCCACTTCTTCAAAACCTTAGACACCCAAATTGAAAACGAAGAAAAGTTACTAGACTCATATAAAATTATGAAAAAGTCCCTCCTCCAAAAGATGTTTGTATAGGAGATATTATGGTAGAGATAAAATTTGAAGATGAATTAAAATTAGAAAAAGACCTGATCAACCAGCTTATTTCCGGCAAGAGCCAGTGGACCTATGAGCCAGCTATCAAGACACATGAGGACCTTTGGAATAACTTTAGAAAGATACTTGAGACTAACAACAAGTCTGTCCTTGCCGACTACCCTTTGACTAATTCTGAGTTTCGCCAAATCCAAAATGCCATGACTTTTCCTTCCTTTTATGAAGCGGGCAAGTTCTTGGTTGGGGAAAATGGCGTTGCCAAAATCATTCTACAGAGAGAAGATTCAAGTCTTGGCAAGGTCAATCTTGTAGTTTTCAAGAGAGAGGATGTAGCTGGTGGTTCTTCAGTCTATCAGGTTATCAACCAATTTGTCGCCCCAAAGACTATGGGCTTAGACCAAAACGCCCGTTTTGATGTGACCTTACTCATAAATGGACTTCCTCTTATCCAAATAGAGCTAAAGAAGAGATCAGTTTCTCATATGGATGCCTTTAATCAAATCAAAAACTACATAGCAACAGATAAGTACAGGGGACTTTTTTCCTGTCTCCAATGTTTTGTGATTTCCAATGGGTCGACTACTAGATACATTGCCGCCAATACTGATACTAAGCTTAACAAAAAGTTTCTAACCAGGTGGAATGATAGGGATAACAATTCAGTGGATGACCTCTTTGGCTTTGCCAGAGATGTCCTTTCCATTCCCCAAGCCCACCAGCTAATCAGTCACTACAGTGTGCTGGATAATGATGGGGAAAATATCATCCTCCTCCGTCCTTATCAAATCCACGCTATCAAGGCACTAAAGGAGGCTGCAAGCAAACACGAGTCTGGTTATGTCTGGCATACGACTGGTTCTGGTAAGACCTTAACTTCCTACAAGGCTAGTCGAAATCTATATCAGATACCAAGGATTGAAAAAACAATATTTATAGTAGACAGGGTAGATCTTGACCAGCAAACCACATCTTCCTTTTTGGCCTATGCGGCAAATGATACGGTCGATATAGAATCGACTGACAATGTCAAAAATTTGAAATCTCATCTCCTATCAGATGATAGGTCTGTGGTGGTGACTACTGTCCAAAAGCTTAACTATATGATCAATAACAGGGATAAGTGGTTAACAGATAGTCAGGTAAGTAAGCTTAGGAAACTAGAAATAGCCTTCGTTATAGATGAGTGCCACAGGGCTATATCCCCATCCCAGCAAAATATTTTGAAGAAATTTTTCATCAATTCTTTGTGGTATGGCTTTACTGGAACGCCGATTTTTGCAGAAAACAAGAAGGCTAGTGTGGGAGATTTGCCACAGACTACAGAAGAACAATTTGGCAAAAGGCTTCACGAGTACACGGTCAAGGAAGCCATAGGCGATGGGGCAGTGCTAGGATTTCAAGTAGAAAATATGGATATGCTTGGCGAAGGTGTGTATGATATAGTGGCAAATGTTAAGCCAGATATGGATGTTTACAAATACGAGAGAGAAGACCTAGAGCCATACATACCAGATAAGGTTTATGAAAATGATAAATACAAGCTTGCTGTCATAGATAAAATCATTAATGGAATGGCAAGAAGATTTGCCTTAGATAGAGGCAGAGGTAAGACCTATGGGGCCATCCTTACCACATCATCTATTAACGATGCTAAGGATTATTATAGGCTCTTTAGACAAGTGATTGAGGGAACATCAGAGGTAAAAGTTTCTGATAGGATAAAGTCTATGGTGGCTGATTTCCCAAAGGTTGCCATGACATATTCTGTTGTCGAAAATGATGAAAGCACCATAGAAAACAATGAAGCTATGAAAGAAGCCTTGGCTAACTATAATGAGGAATATGGAACAAGTTTCTCCCTAGAAACTATAGGCTCTTATAACCGCAACCTAAATGAAAGGCTTGCCAGGAAAAAGGATAAGTATAAGTCTAGGACTGAGCAGGTGGATATAGTTATAGTGGTCGATAGGCTCCTAACAGGATTTGACGCACCTAGTATGTCATTACTTTTGATAGACAGAGCTCCTATGACTCCTCAAGGGCTTATCCAAGCATTTTCTAGGACCAATAGACTCTATGATGAGCGCAAGGCCTATGGGCAAATAATAACATTTAGAACGCCAAAAGCCTACGAAGAGGCCATCGAAAATGCCTTCAAACTCTATTCAAACGGTGGGGAAAACTATGTGACTGCACCGACCTATCGAGAATCCAAAGAGAAATTTGACCAAAGTATAAAAGAACTATTGACCTATGAGCTAGTAGAAAGCCCAGAGATTGAGTATGGTTTAGAAAAAATGGTTGAATTTGTTTCAGCCTTTCAAAAATTTGACAAGGCGAATGCAGCTGTAATGGTCTACAGTGAATATGAAGAGGATGAAGAATATTACAAAAACGCTATAGATAAGAAGACCTTGGAAAAGTATTTTGACCAATACAATTATATAAAAGCATTGCTACCAAAAACAGACGAAACAGACATCAATCTCCCACTAGATTTATACTATGAACCAATTTCAATTAACCAAGGAACCATAGACTATAATTACCTAGCAAGTCTCATGCAAGAAAAGGCTAAAAATAGGTCAAGTAGTGATGCAAAACAAGATAGTGAAATAGAAAAAACTATAGAAGAACTAGCAAAAACCAACCCAGAAAAAGCAGAAATCTACAGAGAAATTTATCAAGAAATGACAATAGACCCAGATAAATTTGTAAATCAAAATATCGAAGAGTTGGCAAGAATTAAAATAAATAAAGTAATAGAAGAAAAAATAAACAAATTCGCCGACCACTACAAGCTAAAGGTAGACGATTTGGTATTCTACACTATCAACTACAAAGACAAAAAGGAAAACAACAAGCCTCTAGGAGAAGACGAGCTGATAAAAAATGCAGACAAAGACGCCTATAACAAAGAAAATGGAGAAAGCATAAGTCTGTTAAGATATAGAAAACTAATAAGAACTGCTGCAGCTGATTTTGTGAAAGGGGAAGTGTTGGGGTACTTGGACTAAGATAATAATTATAAGAAAAAACAAATAAAAGGAGATAAAAATGCCTAATTTTTTTAAAAAATCTGATTCTAGTAATGACGATATAAATCCGAAAGAAATGGAAACAATTATGAACAATGCTTCAGTAGTTTCTCAAGGAACTGGAAAAAACTACCACTACGTTGTATTACAAGTTACATTAAAAGAAAAGCTTATTGGAACAGGATCTAAAAATCTAAGTCAACTAGAAGAGGTTATCAACAACCAAGCCAAAAAAGGATATAAACTTCATACCATTACTACTGCAACAGGTAGTAGTGTTGGTTTAGGTGGAGGAGACAGAATTCAAGCTACCATGGTTTTTGAATCGATTGGAAAATAAGGGTATTTGATGAAAAGAGGAATAATATATGTGATGACGTCAGTTGTTCCTGGTCTTATTAAAATCGGTAAGACTGATCTGAATAATTTTGAAAAGAGAATGTGGGGTCTCGAAAGACACGGTTATGCGAATGTAGCTGGTTTAAAACGTGAATTTGCTATTGAAGTAGATGATTATGATGAGAAAGAAAGACTATTAGATGAAATATTTTCTAAAAGTCGAGTTCCTAACACTGAATTGTTTGCTCTTGATATCGACTTGGTAATTCAGCTTCTTTCATCTTTTGAAGGACAGCAAATTTATCCAGAGTTAGAAACTAAAGAAGAAGTTTTCAAAAAATCTACAACTGGACGTATAGAAAAACAAGACATAAACTTGATTCCAGATGGGGTGTATACTTTAGATAGAAATGTTAAAGATTTTGGTAAGGTAAAAGTGACCTTAGAAGTTATTGAGAAAATACTGGATGAATTTAATCATGAAAGTTGAATTACTATTTTATCCTCATAATAATTTCAAGAAATTCAGTAAAGATGATATTAGAGGTTTTTTAAAAGAAAGATTTGAAGTTGTTAACTCTTATATAAAGTTTGATGAAGGGAGTGTACAGTTTGTTATACAAAGTCCATCTAACAATAATTTTATAAAATTTATAGTAGTTAAAAGAGGCGATAATAAAAAGAATGCCCGTTTGCTATCCGAAGTTAGGGATTCATTTAAAAATGAGTCCATCAGAAAGAAATTTTATATTACAAGACTTTATGACGGACCATCAATTTATTACGGTAAGTTCTTATACCCTAAAATATTATCATATGAATTAAAAATTAGAACAGTAATTAATCTTGTGTTATTTCATGCTTTTGGTGATAAATGGATTGAAGAAGCGATTAATCGTATAGATGACAAATTAGATGATAGTAAAAAAATTAAAAATTCTATAAAGAGAAGAACAAATGGAAGAATAAAGATAGATAGTTTAATTGATGAGTTTACTTTTAGTCAATACAACAGTTTAATTTTCACTAAGTATCCTAATTTAACTAGTGAGGAAATTATATGCGAAATGAAAAAAATAAAAAATGATAAACAATTAAGTCCTCAATTAATAAATCATCTATTATTGCAGAGTGAAGAAAAATCTCTATGGGATAGATTTTTTTCGAATAAGGATAGTAGTGATTATGAAAAAGAGTTAATTAAAATTAGAGATATTAGAAATAAAATAATGCATGGATCTGTTATTTCTGAAAATAATTATAAATATAATTTGAAATTTTTAAACAGTGCAAATAAAAGAATTGATGATGTTTTATCAAATGTGATTTCACAAAGAGAATTTATTAATCCAATAGATATTGTATATAGTAATGAATCTAATAACAATAATAGTGAATTTGATATGGAAAAAATTCAAAAAGCCATTCAAAAGGTTATGTCTAGTTTAAATAATGATGATATTATATAATAAAGTATATACAGAAATATTAAAAAATCTTGATATTAAAGTCTTTAATTAAATGTAATAATTAAATTATTTAAAAGGTAAAATTTAATTTTCTAACTTTATTATATCCCTCACTCACCTCAAAACTCTCCGCAATCTTTTACCTTACTTAATCTCATAAAAAACGAAATCCCACCTATTAGCGCTAATAAAGAAATAGCCTAGTAGATGGGTTTTATAATGAGTATTTTAGCATACCGGTATAAGTTCTAGTAATGTATAAAGCAGAAGTCTTATACTGACTGTTTTACATAAAAAGCTTAACTAGATGGGTACTTTATAAAAAACTATATACTTATTAGTAAGTGTATAATAGTTTGTTAAATTATGATTTTAGATAGTAGAAATCCTATCTTATTTTGCATAGCTATATCTTTATCAATTGTTTATTACGAGTTAGAAGATCCATTAGCTTGTGATTTTATTATTACTTAATCTAATCAGATATATCATAAGAAAGTATTGCAAAGGTTAGTCGATATAAGCCTAAATAATTATTGGTGTAATTTTAAGGAGTAATCACTTCAGCTAATAGCTTGTATTAATAGATTTTGATTCTAGTTTTACCGCAATTTTCTTATTATTTTTTTTTCTTATATAAACCATTTAATATTATGCTTATTTTTGTCTTATATATGGAGTTATTTTATTTCATTCAACCCAAATTTCTTTATCTATATCATTCCCGAGTCCAATACTTCCCCGTAGTCGTTTTAATCAAATTAATCCCCACCCATTTGACACCCCCCAAATCCACCAGTAAAATAACATATAGAAATATTTCTATATGAGGTGGATTATGAGTGTTGATTATGAAAATATATCTAAAAAGCTGAGGGTGATTTCTGATCCTAAGAGGCTTAAGATTATAGATATGTTATCTTGTGATGAGCTTTGTGCTTGTGAGATACTTGAGAAGTTTGATATTACGCAGCCTACCTTATCTTATGACATGAGAAAGCTCGAGGAGGCAGGTCTTGTGACTAGCAGAAGAGAGGGGAAGAATACCTTCTACTCTTTAGATAAGGATAGTTTGGATGAGATTGAGGATAACCTCAAATTTATATTTCATATCCAAGATGATTGTATTTGCAAGGAGTAAATCCAAAGCAAATATTTTTTACTCAAACATATAGAAGTATTTAAATATATCTATATATATTTTTACATATAGGATGATTTTAATTTAAGGAGGATTTTATGAAAAAGATGTATATATATGAAGGTGCTATGTGTTGTTCAACAGGTGTATGTGGACCAAGCCCTGATGAGGAACTTATGAGAGTGTCTAGCCTAGTTGATAAGCTTACTAAAAGTGGAGCTAGCATTGAAAGATACAACCTAACTAACAATACCAAGGAGTTTGTAGAAAATAAAACTATTAATAGTCTTTTAAATGAAAAGGGTGAAGATATCCTACCAATTGTCATGGTGGATGATGAAGTTGTTATGACAGGCAAGTATCCTAGCAATGAAGAGTTTTATGAAATGGTATTTTTATCTGATGAAGCCAAGGAAGAAACAAATAATGATGGTGGATCTTGCTGTTCTGGTAGTGGCTGCTGCTGTTAATAGCAATAAGAAAAGGAGTGAGTTTAAGTGAAGCAATTTGATATTAAGGAAATTGACTTAACTAAATACTTATTTTTCACAGGAAAGGGAGGAGTAGGAAAGACTTCTACTGCCTGTGCCAGCGCAATAAGCTTAGCTGATATGGGTAAAGAAGTCCTATTAATAAGTACCGACCCTGCCTCAAACCTTCAAGATGTTTTTGAAACTGAGCTTGATAATAAGGGTGTGAGGATTGAAGGTGTGGATGGGCTTACTGTTATAAACCTAGATCCTATAGAAGCAGCCAATGAGTATAAGGAAAGTGTAGTTGCTCCTTACAGGGGGAAGTTACCTAAGAGTGTAATAGAAAATATGGAAGAGCAATTATCCGGATCATGTACTGTTGAGATAGCTGCTTTTAATGAATTTTCTAAGTTTATAACTGATGCTGATCTAAAGGACAAATATGATTATATAATATTTGACACTGCACCAACAGGCCACACCCTAAGGATGCTCCAACTTCCTTCTGCTTGGACGAGCTTTATCAGTGAATCCACCCACGGAGCGTCATGTCTAGGTCAATTATCAGGACTAGAAGATGAGAAGGAAACTTACAAATATGCTGTGGATACCCTAGCTGATGGCAAACTTACAAGCTTAGTACTAGTTGCAAGACCTGAGGAGACTCCTCTTCTTGAAGCAAATAGAGCATCTAATGAGCTAGCAGAACTAGGTATTAACAATCAAATTCTTATCATAAATGGACTATTAAGTGCCCATGACGATGAAGTGTCAGAAGCTTTCTATAAAAAACAAAAAGAATCTTTAGACAAGATGCCAGAAGGTATCAAGGATCTTAAAACTTTCTTTATCCCGCTTAGGGGATACAACTTAAACAGTATCGAAAATTTGAGATCCCTTCTCACAGAGGATAAGGACTATATTAGTGATCAAGATCTTAACATAGATGAAACCCCTATCCTAAAAGATATTATAGATGACTTATATAAGAATGAGAAAAAAGTTATCTTTACCATGGGAAAGGGTGGCGTAGGTAAGACTACTATGGCATCTGCTATAGCCAAGGGACTTACCTCTAAGGGAGAGAAGGTTCACCTAAGTACAACTGACCCAGCCAACCATTTGACTGGTATGATTGAAGAAGATGACTTGTTAACTATAAGCCATATAGATGAAGAAGAAGAGCTTAGAAAATACCAAGAAGAAGTTTTAGAAAATGCTAAAAAGACCATGTCTGAAGATGACTTAGAGTATATAAAAGAAGACTTAAGATCACCATGTACCCAAGAGATCGCTGTATTTAGAGCCTTTGCAGATATAGTTGATAGGGCAGATAGTGAAGTTGTTGTTATAGACACAGCTCCAACAGGCCATACACTCCTGCTCCTAGATTCTACAGAAAGCTACAATCAGGAGATAGAGAAAAACCAAGGTGATGTTCCTAAGTCAGCAAAGAAACTTCTCCCTAGACTAAAAAATAGTGATGAAACAGAAGTCCTAATTGTAACCCTTGCTGAGCCTACTCCTTTCTATGAGTCTCAAAGACTTGAAGAAGACCTCAAAAGAGCAGGAATTTATAGCAAGTGGTGGATTATAAACTCATCTATAGCTAAGACAGGCTCTAGAAACAAGACCCTACAAGCTAAGGCTAACAGTGAGTTAGAATGGATAAACAAGGTCGATGATCGTACAGATGGAAACTTCACAATAATCCCAGGGTCCAGTGATGAGATTAAGGGATCTAACTTAGATAAATTAATTAAGTAGGTAGATATGACAGAAAAACCAAAAGTTGCCTTTATATGCGTACATAATTCTTGCAGGTCTCAGATAGCTGAGACACTTGGCAAGAAATTAAAAGGAGAAGAGATAGATTTTTACTCTGCAGGAACTGAGCTTGTAGATCAGATAAACCAAGATGCAGTAAGACTTATGAAAGAAATACACGGGATAGATATGGAAGAAAGCCAGTATTCTAAGCTCATAGATGACCTACCAGAAGTAGACTATGTTATCTCTATGGGTTGCAATGTAGTATGTCCATTCCTTCCCTTTAAACACAAAAAGTATGACTGGGGGATAGAAGACCCTACTGGCAAGTCTGATGAAGAGTTTGTCAAGGTAATAGAAGAAATTGAAGGGAAATTGAAGGGCTTAATCAGTGAAATAGATGAGGAGTTTGCTATATGAAAAAACAACAAGATATAAGCTTTTTTGAAAGAAATCTTACATTTTGGGTTTTAATATGCATGGCCATAGGTGTTTTAATTGGACGCTTCATACCTGCTATTCCAGAGGCCTTGGGAGAGCTTGAGTTTTACAATGTGTCCATACCAACAACCATACTTTTATGGATCATGATCTATCCAATGATGCTAAAGATTGACTTTAATAGTATAAAAAATATCAAAAATAATCCTAAGGGTCTATTTATAACATGGATTGCCAACTGGATTATTAAGCCATTTACTATGTATCTAATAGCTAGATTATTCTTCTTTGGAATTTATAAAAATATCATTAGTGAAAATCTAGCGTCAGAATACCTAGCAGGAGCAGTTTTATTAGGGGCAGCTCCATGTACAGCTATGGTTTTTGTCTGGAGTAAGCTAACAAGAGGAGACGGTGCCTATACCCTAGTTCAAGTGGCGAGCAATGACTTGATTTTATTAATTGCCTATATACCAATAGTAAGCTTTTTACTAAAGAGGGGCAATATCAATATACCTTGGGGGACTCTACTTTTATCAATCGTACTATTTATAGTAGTTCCTCTTATATTTAGTATCCTAACAAGAAAGCATGTGATAAAAAATAAGGGTGAAGATTACTTAAATAATGAATTTATCCCATCATTTGATAAGTACACTATGGTTGGATTATTACTAACCTTAATAATTATATTCTCATTCCAAGGAATGAAAATAATCAACCAACCTCTAGATATTGCTCTTATATCTCTACCACTTATACTTCAAACCTTCTTTATATTTGCCATCACCTTTGGTATGGCATATCTAGCAAAACTCCCTTATTCGATAGCTGCTCCATGTGGAATGATAGGAGCATCTAACTTCTTCGAACTATCTGTAGCTGTTGCTATCTCACTATTTGGACTATCATCTGGCGCAACCCTTGCAACAGTGGTAGGAGTATTAGTAGAAGTACCAGTAATGCTGCTCTTAGTAAGAATCGCAAACTCAATGGAACATAAGTTTAATAGGTAAGTGTATAAATATTTTAAAAAATTATCACAAAAATCAGCCTTAGTTATCCTAGGGCTGATCTTTTATTCTAAAACTTTAAGTGTAACCGATGCTAGATGACTGGATCTTTTTAATAGAAGCTTTTATCTTAATAAAAATGCAAGCTGGTATAGTATAAATAACTATAATTTTTTTGGAGCTAATATGAAATTGAAGAAATAAAAGAGCAATATAAGATTTTAAGTTATTATAATATTTTAAATGTATAATAATTAGGATAAATATAAATCAATTGCAGGGGCAAACAAAAGGAGCGATTTTGAGAAAATATTCTAGCAAAGATGAGCTAAAGGAAGAGATTTATAAGACTTATTCTAAGTATATTGAGGAATTTGATGATATAGCTGAGAACCTAAAGGATAAGAGGGTAGATGGTGTTGATAGAACTCCTGCGGAAAATCTTTCCTACCAAGTTGGATGGACTAGTCTTCTTTTAAAGTGGGAAGCCGATGAGAAAAATGGTATCCATGTAAAGACTCCTACTGAGGATTTTAAGTGGAATGAGCTGGGAGCTTTGTACGAATATTTTAATGATACTTATTCAAGTCACTCCCTTGATATGTTAAAGAAAATGTTGAGGGGAAATATTGATTCTATCTATGATATAATTGATGATATGACAGCTGATGAATTGTTTAAACCTCATATGAGAAGATGGGCAGATGAGGCTACTAAAACTGCTGTTTGGGAAGTGTATAAGTTTATCCATGTGAACACCGTCGCTCCCTTTAAGACTTTCAGGATAAAGATTAGAAAATGGAAAAAGCTTTGTTTATAGTTTGTTAAACTTATTAGGATGCGAACTTTGAAAACACTCGCTGCTATATTTTTGTTAATATTGATAGTTTATAATTTGAGAATCGCAAGTTTTAGTATATATAAAGTCAAGCCTAAACTATATATATTTATAATTGGGATTTTGCTTTCTTTGACTTTCTTTTATTTATGGCTTAATTATACCAAGGACCTACCAGGTTTTATCCTTGGTCTTTTGGCTATATGTTTATTTTTCACCTTTACTCTAGGTCAAGGTTTAAGAGAAGATGGGTTTGTTTTGTTTTTGGGAACAAGTCCTATTTTAAAGTTTGTTTCTTTTAATGATATCAAGGAAGTGAATTTATCTTATGATAGATTTGGTGATTTTATTCTTGAGATTAAGGCACATTCTACCACTTATAAACAAATTTATAGTATAGGTGATAGGGATAAGATTATTGACTTTCTTTCTAAGAACCTTGATTATAAATTTAATATTAAATGATTTAGGCAATGTAAAACCACCCAGATTTAATTCTGGGTGGTTATTTTTATTTACTCATCTTTTTGATGATTTCATTTATGTCTTTTTTGTTGATTCTGGATAGGCCTGATCCTTCGCTGTCGAATTTTCTGTTTTCGATTGGATGGCCGTATTCGTCTTCCATGACTTCTAGGACTCTATTTTTACAAAAAGCTCCTTGGCAGAATCCCATGCCTGCACGGGTTCTTCTTTTGACTGCGTCAAAGCTTTCTAGCTCGATGCCACGGTTTAGGGCATCTCTTATTGTTTTTTCGCTAACTTGCTCGCACCTACATACTAGCCTATCAGGATTTCCTAGAGGTAGGTCTACTAGGTCTTTGACCTTGTTAAAGTCTTCTAACTCCTTGTATTCTATGATTGGCTTTCTGTAAGGGTTGTATGTTTCATCTTCTTCTAGATTGATACCTAAGTCAACTAATATTCCTTCTACCATTCTCGCAATTTCTGGAGAGGATGTGACTCCTGGAGATTGGATGCCGACAACATTTATAAAGCCGTTTGTTTGGCTATTTTCTATGATGAAGTCGCCAGTTGAGCTTGCAGGTCTTAGTCCTGTAAATGATCTTATGAATTCTTTTAGGTTTAGAACATCATCTTTGACAGACATTTGGGCAAGCTTGTAGATTTCCATTAGTCTTTCTTCGTGAGTGCCAAGGTCGATTTCTTCTTCGTCTATGGCATCTGGTCCTATCAAGATATTATTGTGATAGGTACGAGTTACGAGGATTCCTTTTGATTTTGGACTTGGAGTTTGGAAGAGAACTTGTTTTATCCTAGATCCAGTTCCTTTTTGCATGATTAGATATTCTCCGCTTCTTGGGTGAATATCAAAGTCAGTTTGTGTAATCATACTAGAAACCTTGGCACCATTTAGACCTGTGGCGTTTATGACAAACTTTGACTCGTAAGTTTCACCTTTTGAGGTTTCTACCTTGAAAGTATCGTTAGATTTTTCAATATCAACTACTTCGCTGTTTAATTCTAATTTAACGCCATTGTCTAAGGCATTTTCTACAAGGGCTATGACATATTCGTATGGGGAACATACTCCAGCTCCCTTACAATAAAGGGCACCTATAGCATCATCTGATACGTTTTCTTCTATAGATCTAAGTTTTTCTTGGTCTATTATTTCCATATCATCGAGTCCATTTTCAAGACCCATCTGGTAGAGTTTATCCAAAGTTTTCATATCTTCTTCATCGAAGGCTAGAACAAGAGAACCATTGGCTAGAAAACCAAAGTTTAGCTCTTCGTTGAGTTTTTCAAAGCTTTTTCTACCTGGATAGCAAATTCTTCCCCTAAGCTCCTTGCCACTTTCGGCATAGCCACCGTGAACTATGGCAGAGTTGGCCTTGCTTGCTCCCATGGAAACGTCATTTTCCTTTTCTAATATTAGAATATCAAGTTTATATCTGGATAGCCTACGGGCAATAGATGCTCCACAAACTCCAGCTCCTATTATGATTACATCAAACATCAAATCACTTCCTATAAGTTTTATTTTTCTAAGCTATAAATATAAAGTTATATAGAAGTACAGCTATAATTCCTCCTATAATTGGTCCAACTACAGGTATCCATGAGTATGACCAGTTTGCATCAGCCTTGTTTTTAAATGGAAGAACAGCATAAGCGATTCTTGGTCCAAGGTCTCTGGCAGGATTTATTGCATAACCTGTTAGTCCACCCAAACTCATACCGATAGATACGATTAGTGCATATACGAATAATTTGTCAACGCCAGCTGTTCCCGCACCATCAACTTGTGAGAATCCTAATATTGCAAAAACTAGGATAAAGGTTCCTACGATTTCTGAACATAGGTTTCTAAAAGTATTTGGTATAGTTGGAGCTGTACAGAAAGTTCCTCTTACATCAAGTGGTCTATCGCTTGTTGCATCGTAGTGGTCTTTAAAGAGAATATAGACGATAAGTGCACCAACGAAGGCACCAGCGATTTGTGAAATGATATAAGCAGGTAAATCTCCATAAGCTACATCTCCCTTAAAAGCTAAAGCTATAGATAGGGCAGGGTTAAAGCTTGCTCCTGACAATTTGCCAAATATACAAGCTGGGATTAGTACTGCAAGACCCCAAGCGGTTGTAATTTGGACTGGGCCTGCACCTTTTTGTCCACTCTTGTTAAGCAAAACATTTGCTACAACACCGTCACCTAGAATGATAAGTAACATTGTTCCAAAAAATTCACCCATTATAATATCTCTCATAATTTCCTCCTATATGTATTTTGTGAAGTAGATATTGGAAAAGTAAACAAAAAGCAACAAATGGAATAAATTTGTTGCCAGGCTCCTCAGATATTAAGTTGTGAAAACATTTACATATTTAGTATAGCATGAGAATATTTATTTGGCAAGGAATTTTTTAAAATTATTAATTATTTTTTAAGATAAAAAATTAGCTAAGTATTTATATGCGTTAAACTAGACAAATACTGAATTTTATTATAAAATATAGACTATAGCAGTAAACATAATTAGGGAGGAATTTATGAAAATTAGTAAAATTATGTCTGTTGTTTCCGCACTTACACTTTCATTTGCTTTAAGCTCATGTGGAGCAGATAAGGCAAACGATAGCAGCGAAGATACTTCAAAAAATGAAACAGAAGTTACAGAAAATGCTGATACAGCTGACAAGTCTGATAAGACTGACGAAAAGAGTGAAACACCAACAGGTGAAGTTGTAAAAGTAACTATGGTAACTGATGAGGGTGGAGTTAATGATAAAAGCTTTAACCAATCTGCTTTTGAAGGACTAACAAGCTACAAGGACGAAGGTAAGGCTGACTTTGATTATATAGAAAGTCACAGCGATGCTGATTATCAACCAAACCTAGAATCTGCACTTGATAGTGAATCAGATTTAATCTTAACAGTAGGTTACGCTTTATTCAACGATACAAGCGAAGCTGCTGATCAAAACCCAGATCAAAAATATGCGATCATCGACAATGCAAATGTAAATGAGCAAGAAAACTTGTTAGGTATAACATTTGCTGACCATCAAAACTCATACTTGGTAGGCTACATCGCAGGAATGAAAACAGAAGCTAATCACGTTGGCTTTATTGGTGGCCAAAAATCAGACGTAATCGATAGATTTGAATATGGATTTAGAGCTGGAGTTAAGGCTGCTGCTAGAGAAAAAGGAACTGACATCAAAGTTGATGTACAATATGCTAACAGCTACACAGACCAAGCTGCCGGCAAGAATATTGCCAACCAAATGTACCAATCAGGAGCAGACGTTGTGATGCACGCTGCAGGTGGAGTTGGTATTGGAGTAATCGAAGCTGCCAAAGAAAACGACAAATGGGTTATCGGTGTAGACCGTGACCAATCAGAGGAAGCACCAGATCATATGCTAGTTTCTACAATCAAGGGTGTAGGCGATGCAGTTAAACAAGTAGTAGACGGACTAAACAAGGGAGAGTTCGAAGGTGGTACAACTAAAGAATTTACCCTAGCTGATGGTAAAGCTGTAGATATTGCCTATGCACCAAACGACTTGGTAGCCCAAGAAGTAAAAGATAAGGTAGAAGAACTTAGAAAAGATATCGTTGATGGCAAAATTGAAGTTCCTCAAAACGAAGAAGAATTTACATCAATGGGATATGACAAGTAGAGTTTAAAGTAGTAGGCAACTTACCCCGCTTGGGGTAGGTTTTCCTACTCTTTTTTTTATCAAATTTTTTTAAAATATGATAAAATTAAGTTAGAAACAAGCTATAAATTAGCGTGATAAATTATATAAGGGGATATTATGAAAAAATATTTTGACCAAGCCCCAGTCGTAAGTATGAAAAATATTTCTAAGAGTTTTGGAGATAATAAGGTCTTGGATAAGGTGAACTTTGACCTACATAAGTGCGAGGTCCATGCCCTCTTAGGTGAAAATGGTGCCGGCAAGACTACTCTTATGAATATTCTTTATGGAATGTTTCCACCAAGTGATGGTACTGTTACTATAAATGGCAAGACCTTTGCTAAAATGACCCCTAAAAAGGCAATTGAAGCAGGTATTGGTATGGTTCACCAGCATTTCATGTTGATTGAGCCTCTAACTGTAACAGAAAATATTATCTTAGGTTATGAAACAACCAAGGGTGCCTTCATCAATAGAAATAAAGCTTACGCTGAGGTAGAAAAGTTAAGCGAAGAGTACAAACTAACCATCGACCCCAAGGCCAAGGTCGAGGATATATCTGTAGGTATGCAACAAAGAGTTGAAATCCTAAAAGCCCTCTACCATGGTGCAGATATTTTGATATTTGACGAGCCAACAGCAGTATTAACACCTCAAGAGATTGTAGAATTTATTGAAATCATTAAGAGACTAACAGAGCTTGGCAAGTCAGTTATAATCATTACCCACAAACTAGCTGAGATAAAGGCTATGGCAGATACTTGTACCATAATCAGACGTGGTAAGTTCATCGACAAAGTCGATGTCGCTAGTGTAGATGAAAATATCCTAGCAGAAAAAATGGTAGGTCGTGACGTAAGCTTTAAGGTTGACAAGAAAGATATAGAAGCTGGTGGAGTTGTCCTAAATATATCTGACCTTTGGGTTAAGGATAAGAGGGGAGTCGATGCCCTAAGAGGACTAAGCTTAAACCTTCATGCAGGAGAAATTTTAGGTATAGCTGGAGTGGATGGCAACGGTCAAACAGAGTTAATAGATGCCATAACAGGAATGACTAAGGTCAGCAAGGGAAGTGTTACCCTAAATGGAGTAGATATAACAAACGCCTCTACTAGAAAAATCCTTGATGAGGGAATGAATTCTATCCCAGAAGATAGGCAAAAGCGTGGACTTATTCTAGATTATCCAATAAAGGATAACCTAATCTTAGAAAGAGTTAACCAAGAGCCTTTTTCTACAAAGGGTAGACTAAACTTTAAAAACATAGATGACAATGCTATAGATTTGGTAGAAAAGTTTGACATAAGACCAACTGATATCAACGAAAGAGCAGAAAGCTTATCTGGTGGTAACCAACAAAAGGTCATAATAGCAAGGGAGATTTCAAATAATCCTGATGTCCTAATTGCAGCCCAACCAACCAGAGGACTTGACGTTGGTGCGATTGAATTTATCCACCAATACCTAGTTGAACTTAGAAACCAAAACAAGGCAGTTCTTTTAATAAGCTTTGAGTTAGATGAGATAATGGACTTATCTGATAGGATTCTTGTAATATACGATGGTCAAATCGTAGGAGAAAAAGATCCAAAGACTACAGATGAATTTGAGATAGGAAGATTGATGGCAGGAGGTAAGGATGAATAAGACAACAAAAACAAATAGCAAACTTACCCGAGGTGCATCAAAGATTTCCTTTACCTTGATATCAATCCTTCTAGGATTTTTAATAGGAGCCTTAGTTTTAGTTATAGCAGGATTTGACCCATTAGAAGGTTTTAAGAACTTATTTTTAGGAGTATTTAAAACTCCAAGGCATATGGGTTGGGCGATAGTTACATCAACACCAATCATAATGACAGGTCTTGGTGTATGTTTTGCCTTTAAGACTGGATTATTCAATATGGGAGCTGAGGGACAATTTATAGTAGGAACTATAGTGGCATTTTTAGTTGGCTACAAGTTTAACCTACCTCCAATTATCCTTCCAATAGTTGCCATTATCCTTGCAATGATAGCAGGAGCCTTATATGGAGCTATAGCAGGTTTTATCAAGGCAAAATTTGGTATCCATGAAGTAATTTCTACTATCATGTTAAACTGGGTAGCCTATTATTTCCAAAACTTTGTAGTATACAGAAATAGACAACCAAACTCTATGGGATCTTTTGATGTAAGTGACAATGCCAAGATTACACTATTTACTGATGCTGCCAAAAGATTTGATGGATTCTTTTCGAAATTTTTTAGAGCACCAATCCACTGGGGAACAATCCTTGCCATAGTAGCTGTAATCTGTGTTTGGTATATACTAAACAAAACAACCCTAGGTTATGAACTAAAGGCAGTAGGTCTAAATGACGAGGCAAGTAAGTATGGTGGTATCAATTCATCTAAAAAGCTTGTCCAATCAATGGCTATATCTGGAGCTATATGTGCTCTAGCAGGTGTAACTCAAGTATTAGGTTTTACCTACAACCTTTCAATCCTAACATCTATGCAAAACTTTGGTTTTGATGGACTTGCAGTAGCACTTCTTGCTAGCAACAATCCAATAGGGGTAATCTTTTCAGGATTATTCTTTGGTTCACTAAAATATGCAGGCAACAACCTTCAAAGAAGCATGGGAGTTCCAAGCGAGATTATATCAATAATCATAGGTACAATTATCCTATTTACAGCAGTGCCATTAGTATTTAGAATAGTAAAGGCAAAAGCAAAAAGAAGAAAAAATCTAAAGAAAGTAAATGAAGATAAAAAAGAGCTTATAGATAAAGAAAACAAGGAAGAAAAGATAGAAATAAAGGAGGATGTGGACAATGATTAATACAACACTACTAGCCCTAATTATAGGAAACACATTCTCAAATGCTGCCCCAGTTCTAATGACAGGACTTGGAGGAATGATCTCAGAAAAATCTGGAGTTGTAAATATCGGTCTTGAGGGAATGATGACCATAGGTGCTCTAACAGGAGCTGTCGTAGGATATTATCTAGGCAATCCTTGGATAGCCTTTCTCTGCGGGGGACTTGCTGGTGCTGTTTTTGGACTAATCCATGCCTTTGTATCAGTAAGTTTAGCTGGAGATCAGACAATATCAGGTATTGCTATAAATACCCTTGCTCCTGGACTTTCACTATTTTTGGCAAGATTATTCTTTAAGGGGGCAACTCAAACTCCATCTATCTCACTAGAGGATAAGATTCCAAGGTTATTTAGAGGATTATCGTCAAATCAGGTGTTTAACAACATCTTTAGCCAATATGCTACAGTTTATATATCACTAATAATGGTAGTTGTCCTTTATGTTGTTTTGTATAAAACCAAGCTAGGACTTAGGATAATAGCTGTAGGTGAACATCCAAAGGCAGCAGAAACTCTAAATATTGATGTCAAAAAGACAAGATATCTGTCTGTAATATTTTCTGGCTTTATGGGTGGTCTTGGTGGAGCAAGTATGAGTCTTGCGGTAGTATCAAGCTTTTCACCAACATTAATAGCAGGTCAAGGTTACATTGCTCTAGTTACAGTTATCTTTGGTAACTGGAAACCTCAAGGAGTTGTCCTAGGATCACTATTTTTTGGACTAGCTCAAGCTATTGCAACATATTTGGGCTCAACTTCTGTAGGTATACCTATAGAATTTATATCAATGATCCCATACATCGCAACACTACTTATCCTCATTATATTTAAGGGAAGAAGTTACGCTCCAAAAGCAAGCGGCAAGCCATACCTTACTTTGGAAGATGTATAAGATAAGGGGAGGAGATTTCTCCTCCTTTTTTGTAGAGAAGAATTAGGAGGGAAGATGGATTTTAATAATGGCAAGAGCAAGAATATAGTAAAAATTATCATAGGAATATTCTTTGCTCTTCTTATCTTGTTTGGGATATTCACACTTTTTATAAAACCTAGACTAAACAAAAAAGAACCTGTGGACATAAACCTTGCCGATTATGTCATAGTTAAAACAAGCGGGACAAATGGATCAGGCAAGATTAGTCCAAGCCTAAATAAAACTGCCTTTGTAATTGATTACGAGGGTCAAATATATGAAGAAGATAGCAAAAAGCCAATCAAAGCTAGAAACTTCATAGAAAGCTTAGATAAAAATATCACCTATGCCATAAGTAAGGAAAACAACCTTAAAAATGGCGATAAGGTTAGTATTGTAATAAATTACCCAGAAAATATATATGATAAATTTAGGATAAACATTAGAAATACTAGCTTAAACTACGAAGTAGAAGGACTAAGTGAAGATAAACCTGCAGAAAATAATAGCGATACAAAAGAAAATGATAGCGAAGATAAGGAAAATAAAGAATCAGAAACAAAACAAAAAGAATCTAACGATAAGGAAAGTAAAGACAAGGCGAAAGATTACAAGACCTTTATAGAAGATAGTTTTGAGTCAAGTGATACAGTAGAACTCATATCTGTAAGATATGAAGGAAAGATAAAAAGAAGTGACGGAGAATACTTTGCCTATAGGATTAACACTAGAGAAAATCTTGAAAGCGAGAAGAAGGCATTTTCCTACTTTTTGGCTGTAAGTGAAACTGGCAATAATAAAGAAATCATAGCATCTAACTTCATCCATAGAGTAGCAGATGGCAAGGATAAGAAGATATACGATATTAGCTACGATGGCTTTAGTATGATGGATGATCTCTTAGCCTACCTAGATGATGGCAGCCTAGAGTTAGAAGATATCGAGTATTCAGCAAACTTTAGCCCAGAAGATGAAGTAAGCGGCTACTATTATCCGGGAGAATTTACCTTATTTATGGGAGATGATCAAAATATTAGATTGGAAAATAGCAATGTCTTATACACTGGATCTTGGCAGAGGAAAAATGGCAAGATTTACCTAGATATCCCTTCTTACAAAGACACAGAAATAGAGGCGACCTTCGATAGTGAAGGTCTTATATTTGAAGGAGATGTATTTAACTAAAAAAACCAAGTTTAAACAAAGCTAGATAAAATAGCCTTGTTTGACTTGGTTTTTTATTAACAAGATTTATCTTCAAATATCACAAGAACAGCTCCATCACTAACTTCTATCTCAAAATCCCTCTGGTATGTTTCGTTAGATACTCCAAGGGAGTCATCAATAGTCATTGGATAGGAGTCAAGCTCATAGTAAAGACCCCTGAGAGTAACTTTTGAGCTGTCTTTTAGGGAAAAAACTGACACATAAAAATCCTTGCCAGTATATTTATAGGAAAAACGATCGCTAACTACAAATAATTCCTTCTTTTCTGACTTGAGTTTTATATCTATCCCACAATTTTTATAGTGATAAGTTGTTCTGATATTTGATATTGTATGACTCTCTCTGCCTCCCAAACCTCCATAGATGATGATATTCTTATATCCCATATCCTTTGCCATCTCGATTGCGGCAACTGTATCTGTAAAATCCTTGATAGGATTTAGGGAAACCACCTTAGCATCACTTGGTTTTGTCGACGAATCAAAATCGCCTATAACATAATCCACTTTTATATTTTTATCCTTGGCGAGAGTATAACCCCTATCGGCAGCTATCACCAAATCATCTTTTTTTATCTCATCGAAGAGACCATCAAAATCTCCTCCACCAATTATATAACAAGTTTTCATTTCCACTCCTTAATCATAAGTGTATTATAAATTGTAAATTTAGGCAATTATTCTTTGTATTCTATAAAAAAATTTTTTATGGTAAAATGATAATATACTACAAACATGGAGGTCTTATGTCAAGACTTGAGAAGAAAAATCAGGATTTATTTAAAATTACTATATATGGAATTATTTTGTTTTTTGCCTTTTGGTATTTTCCTGTAATTAAGGAAAGTATAGGTAAAATTCTTTTGGTATTCCAACCCTTTATAATAGGTGCAATGATCGCTTATATCGTTAGCATACCTATGAATTATTTTGAAAGAAAATTAAGTGAGAATTTCCCTGATGCTAAACACAAGAAGAAAATCAGAGGTTTATCTCTGTTTATAAGTTGGATAATAATCTTATGCGTTGTGGTGTTATTTTTAAACATCTTGGTACCTAGGATAATTACAGTTATTATTTCATTTTTTAACAGGTGGCCTGAGTTTGTTAGAGAAACCTATGAAGCATTAAATAAATATGATCTGACCAAGCCTTTCGCTGACAAGTTTTACGAGTATGTGAATTCTTTTAGCTGGTTTGAGCTTAGAAACAGGATTTTGGATTTCTTGTCTGGAAACAAATCAAATATTTTAAGTGTAACTACAAATGTGATAAATTCGGTAGGGTCAAGCCTTGTAAATATCTTTACTATCTTTGTCTTTTCTATATTTGTCCTTATTTATAAGGATATGTTAAAGGTAAATGGAACAAAGATCATGTATGCTTTACTAAGTGAGAGAAAAGCGGATTATCTAAACAAGGTATTTTCCCTATCTTATCACACCTTCAAGGACTATATTTTCTCAAGACTTATAGCAGTAGTTACCCTATCAACTTTGACTTTTATTGGTATGTTTATTATGAGGATGCCAAATGCTGGGGTGATTTCTATATTTATCGGAGTGTCAGACCTTATTCCAATCTTTGGACCAATAGTTGGGGCTGGTCTTTCTGCAGTGATTATTTTTCTGGAAAGTCCAGTAAAGGCACTTATATTTTTGATCTATGATGTCATAGTCCAACAGATCCAAGAAAATATTATCTATCCTGCCATAGCTGGTGAAAAGATTGGGCTTCCTGCAGTATGGGTGCTTGCATCTATTACTATAGGTGGGTCTTTGTTTGGTATTTGGGGTATGCTTGTTTCAATACCGGTTGCATCAATTATTTACACACTTTTCCATGAGTATATAGATAACAGACTAGAAAAGAAAAATATAACCGATACTATAATAGAAATTAAGAAAAACAGAACTTACAGGATTGAGGATATAGATAACAATGAAACTAAGTAGGTCGAAATTTGGCGAATTTGTGCCAGTTATTGAAAATGACAAAACTTATTATGGAGGATATCAAAATTCTCTTATAAGTAAGGATGTATCCAAGTTTTATAGGGATAGGTCTTGTGTTGTAACTGCCTTTACAAATGTGTATTTTTATTTGTTCCACAAGGGTGATATGATTCCCATGGATTTATATAATGAATACCAATACTACTTCTTTAAGAGGCTAAGACCTTGGGCAAATGGCGTGCCTACAGTTAAAAGTCTGGATAGGAGATTAGATAAGGTAAGGCGTGATATGAATCTAAACCTACACTCTAAGACTTTGACTGAAACTGTGGTTAATAGGAGACCTCTAAGTAGAAGGATAGAATTTATAGAAGAGGCTCTAGCAAATGATTCTCCGCCAATTATTATAAATTGGCTATCTAAAGACGTGAGCGTCTTGCGTCACCATGGAGTATGCATCACTGAGCTAAACAAGGTAGGTGACAAGCACGAGGTTGTTGTTTCTAGCTGGGGAAGGATGTATAGGTTTTTCCTAGAAGATTATCAAAAACAATACAGAACATATAGCGGATTAATTTATTTTAAAGAGAGGTAATATGCTTAGACAAAAAAGACTAGAAAGAGGAAATGGAATTATCTTGCCGATATTTTCTCTTCCTTCTAATTATGGAATAGGAACTTTTGGCAAGAAAGCCTACGAGGCAGTTGATTTCTTGTCAGATGCAGCTGTTAAATACTGGCAAATTTTGCCTTTGGGTCAAACATCATATGGCGATAGTCCCTACCAATCATTCTCAACTTTTGCTGGAAATCCATACTTCATCGACCTTGATATATTGATAGAAGATGGACTTTTAGAAAAAGATGAGCTAGAAAACCTAAACTTTGGTGACAATGAAAGATATGTCGACTATGGCATCCAATACAACCTTCGTTATAGGATTTTAGAGAAGGCATATGATATAGCTAAAGATCGTTACAAGGATGAAATAGAAGACTTTAGAAAAGAAGAAGGCTGGTGGCTAGAAGATTATGCCTTGTTTATGGCTATCAAAAAAGACAAGCTAGATGTAAGTTGGCTTGAGTGGGATGATAAGCTTAAAAAACGTGATCCAGAATCCTTGGCGGAATTTTCTGACAAGCACAAAGACCTAATAGACTTTTACATCTTCCTTCAGTATGAATTTTTCAAACAATGGAAGAAATTAAAAGAATATGCCAACAGGAAAAAACTTCAAATCATAGGAGATCTTCCTATATATGTAGCGATGGACTCTTGTGATGCCTGGGTTTATTGTGATATATTAAAGCTTGATCCAAAGACTTTTGATCCACTAATAGTTGGAGGTGCTCCACCAGATGCTTATTCTGAAGACGGTCAGCTTTGGGGCAATCCTGTCTACGATTGGGAGAAGTTAAAAGAAAGCGACTATGATTTTTGGGTCAAAAGAATCGGTGCTTGTCTAAGGCTGTATGATATATTGAGGTTAGATCATTTTAGAGGATTTGAAGCCTACTATGCAATACCAGCTAGTGACGACAATGCTAGATATGGAACTTGGGAGTTGGGCAAACCTTATGAACTATTTGACAAGATTATTAACACCTACCCAGATGCCCTATTTATAGCAGAAGATTTAGGATATATAACTAAAGAAGTAGATGATTTAAAGAATCACTACAACTTCCCAGGGATGAATGTAATCCAATTTGCCTTTGGCAAGAATTTCGATAGCAACTACCTTCCACACAACTATGTAAACAATTCTGTAGTCTATTCTTCAACTCACGACTCAGATACCCTACAAGGATTTTTAGATGTGGCAGATGATGAGCTTACAGAATTAATAGACAAATACTTTGGTCTAGATGAAGATGATGACAAACGCTGGAAGATAATTAGAGCCTTGATGGCGTCAGTATCTGATATAGCTATGTTTGAAATTCAGGATATATTAGGCTATGGTAATGAGGCTAAGATAAATAGTCCTTCAACTATCGGTGTCAACTGGAAGTGGAGAATGCTGGATAGTGATTTTGATCCAGACCTTGCGAAAAGAATAAAAGAAATGTCAAAAATATACGGGAGATATGATAATGGACAAACTGAGAAAAAATAAATTTATAGAAACTTATACTGAAAACCTGCAAAGAATAACACTAAAATCCTTCGACGAAACATCTGATAAGGATAGGTACGATGCCCTTTGCGATACAATAATGGGACTTATAAACCAAGAGTGGAGAGATTGTAAGAGAAAAACTCGTAACCAAAGAAAGGCTTACTATTTTTCTGCAGAATTTCTAATAGGAAGATCTCTAGGTAACAACCTAATTAACCTTGGTATCTACGATGAGGTAAAAGAGTTATTAGATGAAGTAGGAATTGACTTTGAAGCTATAGAAAACTACGAGGACGATGCAGCCTTGGGTAACGGTGGACTTGGTAGACTTGCGGCTTGTTTTATGGACTCAGCAGCAACCCAAGGACTAAACCTTGTTGGCTATGGTGTAAGATATAGGGAAGGAATCTTCAAACAAAAAATAGAAGACGGCTTCCAAGTAGAAAGAGGAGACAGCTGGATTAAAAATGGTGATGGTTGGTCAATTAGAGTTGACTCTGATGCCAAAATCGTAAGATTTAGAGACCAACAAGTAAAGGCTGTTCCATTTGATATGCCAGTAGTTGGTTTTGAAAATGGAGTTGTAAATACCCTTAGACTATGGCAAGCAGAACCATTCGAAGAGTTTGATTTTGGCAAGTTTAACAACTACGAGTACGACCAAGCTGTAAGTGAGAAAAACCGTGCCGAAGATATAACAAGAGTCCTATATCCAAACGATATGCAAAGAGCAGGCAAGGTTTTAAGACTTAAACAACAATATTTCTTCTGTTCTGCATCTATCCAAGATATGGTAGAAAAATACAAGAAGGACTACCCAGAAGACCTCAAGTTTGAAAACTTTAGCAAATACCATGTTATCCAACTTAACGATACCCACCCAATCATGGCTATTCCTGAGCTAATCAGAGTTCTAGTTGATGAAAATGGAATTTTCTTTGATGATGCCCTAGCTATAGCAAGAGAAGTATTTGCCTTTACTAACCACACAGTTCTCCAAGAGGCCCTAGAAAGATGGGATAGAGACATAGTTCTTGAAGTTAGCCCAAGGAGCCTTGAGATAATTGAAAAAATCAACCAAATATTAGTTGAAGAATTTAAGCAAAGAGGATACTCAGAAGAGCAAATCGATCAATATAGAATCGAAAGATTTGGTCAAGTTCACATGGCGAATCTCGCTATTTACGTTGGATTTTCAGTAAATGGTGTAGCTGCCCTTCACACAGAAATCCTAAAAGACGATACCTTTAGTCATTGGTATAAGGTAAGACCAGAAATATTTAACAACAAGACAAATGGTATCACACCTAGAAGATGGCTAGTTTATGCTAATAGGGAATTAGCAAGCTTTATTACTCAAAAGCTAGGAACTGACCAATGGAAATACGACCTATCCTTGCTAAAGGATTTAGAAAAATATTTAGATGATGAGAAAGTTCTAAACGAGCTATTAAACATCAAACAAATTAAAAAAGATCAACTAGCAAAATACATCCTAGAAAAAGAAGGAATTAAGGTTGACCCAACATCAATATTCGATATTCAAGTAAAAAGAATCCACGAATACAAGAGACAACACCTAAATATCCTTCACATAATCTACCTATATCACAAATTAAAGAAAAATCCTGACATGGACTTTACACCAACAACCTTTATCTTCGGTGGAAAGGCAGCTCCAGGTTACTTTAGAGCAAAAGGTATGATAAAACTTGCAAATGAAGTAGCAAGAGTTGTAAATAATGATCCTGATGTAAACAAAAAACTAAAGGTAGTATTTGTTGAAAACTACAGGGTAACCTATGGTGAGAAGCTATTTCCAGCGGCAGATGTATCTGAGCAAATCTCAACTGCCGGCAAGGAAGCAAGTGGTACAGGTAATATGAAATTCATGTTAAACGGTGCCCTTACCCTTGGAACTTTGGATGGAGCAAATATAGAAATATTTGACCATGCTGGAGAAGAAAATAACTACAGATTTGGTGCTACAGTCGAAGAGTTAAACGAAATCATGGATACCTACAATCCAGTAGAATTTTACTCAAAAGATAGCGATATCAAAGATGTAGTAGATAGTCTAGTAAGTGGAGAATTTAAGGATAATAATACCTATATGTTCCTTGATATTTACAATGAACTAATAAACCCACAAAATGGTCAAAGAGGAGATAGCTACTTCCTTCTAAAAGACTTCAAGTCTTATGCGAAGGCCCACGAAAAGATTAACAAGGAATATAGAGATAGATTAGAATGGTCAAGAAAATGCCTTAAAAATATTGCAAATGCAGGATTCTTCTCATCAGATAGAACAATCCTTGACTATGCAAATGACATTTGGAAGATAGATCAAGAATAGGATAAAAAAATGGATGCACAAAGTATATTAGGTTTATTAATACCATTTTTAGGCACAAGCTTGGGAGCAGCTTGTGTCTACGTAATGAGAGATGAACTAAACAACAAAGTACAAAAGGGACTATCTGGTTTTGCAGCTGGAGTAATGGTTGCGGCAAGCATTTGGTCATTACTTATGCCAGCTATGGATATGGTAGAAGAAAAAATGGGTAGAATGGCTTGGACTCCTGCAGCTGTTGGTTTTATAGCAGGAATAATATTCTTACTTTTCCTAGACTCAGTCATTCCCCACCAACATATAGATTCAGATTCTCCAGAAGGACCAAAAAATGAAAGTCTAAGAAAGACAACTATGATGGTTCTTGCAGTGGTAATCCACAATATTCCAGAGGGAATGGCAGTTGGAGTATCATTTGCTGGAGCAATCTACGGTCATGGGACTGTAACAATGGCAGGAGCTATGGTTCTTGCTATAGGAATTGCCATCCAAAACTTCCCAGAAGGAGCAATCATCTCCATGCCCTTAAAGGCAGTTGGAGTAAATAAACACAAGGCCTTTATTTATGGAATCCTATCAGGAGCAGTTGAACCAATAGCAGCTGTTTTAACAATCCTCCTATCAGGAATAATGATTCCAATCCTTCCTTATCTACTAAGCTTTGCAGCTGGAGCGATGTTCTATGTTGTAGTAGAAGAGCTAATCCCAGAGGCAACAGGAGAAGGAGAAGATCACACAAACATAGGAACATTAGGATTTGCGGCAGGATTTGTAATAATGATGATTCTAGATGTAATGCTAGGATAAAATATATAAGGCACAAGTTAGAGTTTGTGTTAGAGAGTAGACAAAATCCAAAAACGCTTACTAAGCTACAGAAATTTAGAAATTCTAAATCTCATAATACTGTAAATCGCAAACTCGCTAATGCTCAAACAGTGCGATTTACGGTTGTATTATTTCGATTTGAATTTCTTAAAATTTCTTTCGAATGGAACGTTTCCTTTTGGATTTTGTCACTTTGTCAACAGTCTGGCACAAGCTAAAGCTTGTGTCTTTTTGTTTACTCAAATATTATCGGGTAAGTAGGAAAGTAGGAGGTTATGATGAAGGATAAATTTATAAATAAGAGAAATGGACTAGCTATTGGAGGTGTCTTGGATATTTTATAGGAAGTCTGATCGGCGAGCCAATTTTTGGTATGCTTTTTGGTCTAGCTCTTGGATCAGGACTGGGTAATTTATCTGAAAAGAATAATAATTAGCGTATTTTATAATCTTGCTTTCATATAATCTGGAGTAAAATAAAATTAAGGAGATTATATGAAGGATAAAAATCAAGGCAAAAATATGATTATGGGCATTACTTTTGGCATCATTGTTGGAACTTCTATCGGAGTTAACAAGGGGAATTTGCCTCTTTGGCTTGGAGTTTTCCTTGCTATCGGCATTGGTCTAGGATGTATGTTAGATATTTATGAAAATAAAAAATAACTTTGCATTTGTAGTCTGAATATTCAGACTATTTTTTTATCTTTTTTTCACATTTCCTACCAATAATTTATTAGAATAGTACATTATTATAAGGAGGAAGTATGAGTTTTTTGGAAAATATTATAACATCTTTGATGTTAATTCGTGTGACAGATATTATTGATATTGCAATTATTGCCTTTGTTATTTATAAACTTTTCTCACTTCTTAGAAATACTAGGGCGGAGCAAGTTTTAAAGGGTCTTATTTTTGTTCTTATTTTTGCATCTGTTGCCGACATTTTAAATCTAAATACTGTATCTTGGGTCATGAACCAATTTCTTACAGTATCCCTCGTTTTTATTATCGTTGTCTTTCAGCCAGAGCTTCGTTCAGCCCTAGAAAGACTGGGTAGAGGTAGGAGTATTTTTTCATCTGATAAAATCAAAAGAGATGAAAGAAGTGTAGACGAGATCGTTTCTGCTATGAGTTCGCTTTCAAGGCAAAAGATCGGCGCTTTGGTAGTTATCGAAAGAGAGGTTGGTCTTTCTGATATTATAGAAAGTGGAACCAAGCTTGACTCTGATATTTCTAGTGAGCTTTTGATAAATATTTTTATACCAAATACGCCCCTTCATGATGGAGCGGTTATCATTAGAAAAAACACCATAGCTGCGGCAGCTTGCTACTTGCCTTTATCATCTTCTAACACCATAGCCAAGGAGCTAGGCACAAGACATAGGGCAGCTATAGGAATTTCTGAGAAAAGCGACTCTTTAGTTGTTATAGTATCAGAAGAAACTGGAAATATATCTGTTGCAGAAAATGGCAAGATTAACAGATATTTTGATGAGGAAAGTCTAAGGATTAGGCTAAAAAATGACTTAGTCAATATCGATGAGAAGAAGGGAAATAAAGATGAAAAAGAAAAATGATATAGAGTTAATTATCCTATCAGTTCTTTTGGCAATAGTGATGTGGGCCTTTGTTGTGACATCTACCAACCCTTCAGTAAATAGAACCTTTAGAAATATTCCAATCCTAGTCCAAAACAAGGATGAACTTGAAAAGAAGGGTTATACCATAACAGGACTAGAAGAGCTTACCAATGTCAATCTCAGAGTAGAAGGATCTAGGGATAAAATCGTAAATATTAAGGAAAATGACATCCAAGCAAGTATTGATGTAGAAAACATCCGTGAAGGAATCCAAACTGTTGATGTCAAGGTCGAGACTCCAAGTGGGGTAAGCATCTCAATGATAGATCCACAAGATATAAATATAAATGTACAAAAGATTATTGAAAAGAAGCTTCCTGTAAATCTCGTCATAAAAGATAGCCTAAAAGACGGTAAATCTGTAGAGGTCAACGAACAATCCCTAAAAGAAATTACAGTCAAAGGTCCAGTATCAGAAGTAAATAAGATTGACAGGGTAGAAGTTAACATAAACGATCCAGCTTACCTTGATGGAAAAATCCACAACCTCGATATCCATGTTTTAGATAAAAATAACAAGGAAGTTTCAAACATAGAAAAGTCAAATTCTGATATCAATATCTCCTTCAAGGTAACAGAAACTAAAAGATTTAAGGTGAACCTAAAGACCTATGGTGATGTAGCCGAAGGTTACGAGATAAAATCATACAATATGTCACCAGAAGATGTTGTGCTAAAGGGAAACGGTCAAGTTTTGGAAAACATAGAAGAGATCGACACTTATCCAGTAAATATTGATAACCTAAAATCAGATAGGCTAGGCGAGATTAGACTAAAGCTTCCAGAAGGAATAGAGCTTTACGATGGGCAAAATCCAATTAACTACAAAATAATAGTAGACGTAAAGGAAAAATAATGGATAAGCTAAATACTGATATTTCCTATGAAGAAATTATTAAAAGACTAGAGGCTAAGGGATACCCAACATATCCAGTTGGAGGATGTGTAAGAGATAGCATCCTAGGAAGGAAAATAAAGGATATAGATCTAACAACCCTTGCAAGACCCGATGAGATAAAAGAAGTTTTTTCTAGTGAAAAGCTAATAGATATAGGAAAAAAGTTCGGCACAATCAAGGTCATATCAAAGGGTGAAGAGTTTGAAATCACAACTTTTAGGTCAGACGGGAAATACCTTGACGGAAGACATCCTGATGAGATTTCTTTTTCGGATAATCTCATAGATGATCTAAAAAGAAGAGATTTTACAATAAATGCTATGGCATATGACAAGGGAAAGATAATAGATCCCTTTTATGGAAGGTGCGATTTAGAAAAAAAGGTTGTTAGAGCTGTTGGTAATCCCTATGAAAGAATAGAAGAAGACTACCTAAGAAGCCTTAGAGCAGTTCGCTTTGCCACAAGGTTAGGTTTTGAAATTGATAGAGACCTAAAAGATGCAATCAGGAGAAACTCTGCTAATATAAATCTCATATCCAAAGAGAGGATTAGAGATGAGATATCAAAGATTCTAATAGAAGATGAACCATCAAGAGGGATTTGGCTTTTAGATGAGCTTTCTTTATTAGATAAAATCTTTCCTGAACTTGCAAGAACTAAGGGATTTGACCAACATTCTTCCCACCACAACCTAGATGTCTATGAGCATAGCCTAAAGGTTGTTGATAGGACAGATTTTGATCTAGTTACAAGAATAGCTGCCTTATACCATGATGTTGGCAAGGTCGATACATTTTTCCTAGATGAAAATGGAGAGGGAAGGTTTTTTGGTCATCAGAATCTATCAGAAAAACTTCTAGAAAAAAGACTCAAGGACTTGAGATTTCCTAAAAAATTTATAGAAGATGCAAAAAGCTTAGTCAAAAGGCATATGGATTGTTCCAACACCTATACCAAAAAATCTATCAGGAAACTTCTAAGAAGGATTGGCGAAGCGAATCTAAGGAGGCTCTTTAACTTGCAAAGGGCAGATATTTTGGCGACAGTACATAGGGATACTTCAAATATAGACTTAGGAGAGAGTATTTTAGAGGGAGTGCTTGAAGATAATACCCCTAAGAAGAGGTCAGACCTTGCCATAAATGGCAATGATTTGATAGCCTTAGGATATCACGAAGGAAAGATCATAGGCGATATATTAACTAAGATAGAAGAAGCGATTATAGATGATAAGTTAGAAAATAATAGAGAGGATATACTAGCATTTGTTAGGAAGAGGAGTAAAACTCTTGATAGCTTAACAAACAAGTAGTATATTATTTCAATGAGTAAGAACTACCAGGAGGAAAAAATGACAGAATTAAAATCACATGAAAATAATATAGCAAAATTCGAATTCGATGTAAGCTATGATGAATTTAAAAAGGCAACAGACACTGTATATAAAAGAAACAAATCTAGATATAGAGTAGATGGATTTAGACCAGGTCACGTTTCTAGAAAAGTTCTTGAAAAAATGTATGGTCCAGAAATCTTCTATGATGAAGCAATCAAGATTGTTTTTCCTAAACCATACGAAGCTGCAGTAGAAGAATTAGATCTTGAACCAGTTGACCAACCATCAGTAGACCTTGACGACATCGAAGAAGGAAAAGACATCACTTTCAAGGTAGAAGTTGAAACAAAACCACACCCAGAACTAGGTGATTATTCAAAACTAATCGTTGAAGAAGTTCCATCTGAAGTAACTGATGAAGATATTGAAGCTGAACTTAAAAGACAACAAGATGAAAACGCAAGACTTGCTCCAGTAGAAGAAGGCGAAGCTAAAATGGGCGATACAGTAAATATCGACTTTGACGGCTACCTAGATGGAGAAAGATTTGAAGGTGGTAAGGCAGAAAATTACGACCTTGAACTTGGATCAAACACATTTATCAAAGGATTTGAAGAACAAGTAGCAGGACATGCTCTTGGTGATAAGTTCGATGTAAATGTAACATTCCCTGAAGATTATCAAGCACAAGAATTTCAAGGAAAAGACGCTAAGTTTGAAGTAGAAATTAATTCTATCACAAGAAAAGAACTTCCTGAATTAGATGACGAATTTGCAAAAGATATCTCAGAATTCGATACATTAGATGAACTAAAAGCTGATCTTAAAGAAAAAATAGCAAAAGAAAAAGAAAATTATGCTAAAAACATGATCCAAAACCAAGCTATCGAAGCTTTAGTTAACAAATCAGAAGTAAGTGCACCAAATGGCATGGTTAACTCAGAAATTGACTTTGAACTACAAAACCTTGACCAAAGACTACAACAAATGGGTATAACACTTGCTCAATATATCGAAATGACAAAAATGGATATCAACCAAATCCGTGACCAATATAGAGATCAAGCCGAAGCAAGAGTTAAGGCTAACCTTGTAATTGACGAAGTTGCTCTAAAAGAAGCGATCGATGTTACAGAAGAAGAAAAAGAAGCTGAAATCAAAGAAGCAGCAGAAAACTATGGAGTAGAAGACTTAGAGAAATTCAAAGAAATCTTCGCTAAAAACATCTCTGATAAAACACTAGAAGAAAATATCAAGAGAAGAAAAGCTGTTGAAATTCTTGTAGCTAACGCTGAAGTTCTTCCACACGAAGAATACCACAAGGCTGTTGGTGAAGATCACGACCACGACCATGAGGAAGGCGAAGAAAACTAAGCTCCATATTTTAGATAAGGAGATTATATGAACGCTAAAAATTATTTAGTACCAACCGTAGTAGAGCAAACTAATAGAGGCGAGAGAGCCTATGATATATATTCAAGACTTCTAAAGGATAGAATAATCTTTCTATCTGGAGAAGTTCGTGATGAAATCTCAGATATAATCATAGCTCAACTATTGTTTCTAGAAAGTGAAGACCCAGATAAGGATATCCAATTTTATATAAACTCTCCAGGTGGAGTTGTGACAAGTGGTCTTGCCATTTATGACACAATGAATTATATAAAACCAGATGTATCTACAATCTGTATAGGTCAAGCTGCATCTATGGCGGCAGTTTTACTATCATCAGGAGCTAAGGGCAAGAGATTTTCTCTACCAAGTTCAAACATCATGATCCACCAACCATCCGGTGGTGCTCAAGGACAAGCAAGCGATATAGTAATCCAAGCTGAACAAATAATTAAGATTAAAGAAAGACTAAACAAGATTCTTTCTGATAATACAGGTCAATCCCTAAAGAAGATAGAAAAAGATACAGATAGAGACTTTGCTATGAGTGCAGCTGAAGCACTAGAGTATGGTCTAATAGATAAAGTAATTGAAAGTAAGTAGGAATAAATGTCTGATTACGAACAAAAAGAAATAAGATGTTCTTTTTGTGGCAAGGATAGCTCTCAAGTAAAAAGAATAATTGCTGGTCCTAATGCGTATATCTGTAACGAGTGTGTCGATTTATGTAAGGAAATCATAAGTGAAGAAACTGACAACATTAGCTATGGTGATATTGATTTATCAACACCAAAAGAGATCAAAGACTTCCTAGATTCTTATGTAATAGGTCAAGATGATGCCAAAAAGACCCTATCAGTTGCAGTATACAACCACTACAAAAGAATAAATAGCAATGAAGAAGATTCTGATATAGAACTTCAAAAATCAAATATCTTGATGCTAGGCCCAACAGGATCTGGAAAGACCCTGCTTGCTCAAACCCTTGCTCGTAAACTAAACGTGCCATTTGCAATAGCAGATGCGACAAGTCTTACAGAAGCAGGCTATGTTGGTGAGGATGTAGAAAATATTATCCTAAAGCTAGTCCAAGCAGCTGACTATGATATAGAAGTTGCTGAGCGTGGGATTATCTATGTAGATGAGATAGATAAAATCACTAGAAAAAGCGAAAATCCTTCTATAACCCGTGATGTATCAGGAGAAGGTGTCCAACAAGCCCTACTTAAACTAATAGAGGGAACAGAGGCCAACGTTCCTCCTCAAGGAGGAAGAAAGCATCCAAGCCAAGAATATATCCAAGTTGATACAACTAACATCCTATTTATCCTAGGCGGTGCCTTTGATGGAATAGAGGATATAATTGGCAGGAGATTGTCAGAAAAAACAATAGGTTTTGGTGCAAATGTCAACAAACAAGAAAAGGCAAGCCTTAAGGAAGTAAGCACAGAAGACCTCCTTAAGTTTGGACTTATACCTGAATTTATAGGTAGGGTTCCGATAATAGTAAGCCTAGATGCCTTGGATGTTGATTCCTTAGTAAAAATCCTAAAAGAGCCTAAAAACTCTTTTGTAAGACAATACCAAAAGCTCTTTGAGCTAGATGGAGTCAAGCTTACATTTGAAGATGACGCTCTTTATGAGATAGCTAAGAAATCCTACGACCAAAAAACTGGAGCAAGAGGACTTAGGACAATTATGGAAAATCTTCTCCTAGATTTGATGTTTGAAATACCTTCGATAGATGATTTAGAAGAGGTAATTGTAACTAAAGAATCTATAGCTGACAAGGAAAAATTAATTTATAAGAAGAAATAAGAAAAGGGGACGGTATGCAGGAGTTTTGCAAACGTCCCTTTTGTAACGAGGTAAATTATGACAGATATTTATGAAATAAATACAAAAGAATATCCTCTGATTCCCTTGAGGGGCTACTGGCCAATGCCAAGTACCTTCCTAAGTTTTGATTGCAAGAGAAGTATATCAACTAATGCTGTAAATGACGCAAGACTTAGGTCGACTAACTTGTTTCTAGTCAACCAAAAGGACGTTTTCGAGGATAACCCCAAACAAGACGACCTCTATGAATATGGAATAGTTGCATCAGTCAAGGAAATGTTCAACCTTCCTGATGGAAGCCTAAGAGTATTTGTAAATCCTATTGGAGTAGGTAGGCTTAAAAAGGTAAATATATCCGAAGGTTTCCTAAAGGCTGAGCTAGAGGAATATATATACGATGAAGAAAGTGAGAAAAACGACTTAGAACTAGATGCTCTAAAGAAGATTCTAATTGATGATTTTAAGGAGTATGTAGGTCTAATAAATCAAAACCTAGATGAGATTACTTACTCACTAGTTGAGATTGAAAACTATCAAAGACTTGTTGATGTGATTTGCTTTCACCTAGAGCTTGCTCCAAAGGAATACTACAGGATACTTTCCACATTAGATACCAAGGAGAGAATGAGTATCTTACATGAGATAATTAGAAAAGAGATCACTCTTAAAAATCTCTCATCAGAAATCGATAAAAAAGTCCAAGAAAATATAAACAAGTCTCAAAAGGACTACTATCTAAGAGAAAAGATGGAAGTTCTAAAAAAAGAAATCAGCGATAACAACGGTGAAGGATCAAGCGAGGCTGACTATTATAGGAAGAAGCTTTCAAAACTAAAACTAGATAAGGAAAGTAAGAAAAGTCTTGAAAAAGATATAGATAGAATTGATTCTCTACCAGAGATGAGCCCAGACTATGGCGTGCTTTCTGCCTATCTTGACTTTGTATTCTCCCTACCTTGGAATAAAAAGAGCAAAGATATCATAGATATTAAAAATGCAAGTACTGTTTTAGATAACGACCACTACGGCCTAACCGATGTCAAGGAAAGAATCCTAGAGTCAATTGCTGTTAGACAAAAAAATAAAAACTCCAAGGGTTCTGTAATCTGCCTAGTAGGCCCTCCAGGAGTGGGCAAGACTTCCATAGCCAAATCCATTGCCCGTGCTCTTGATAGAAAATTTGTATCAATGAGGCTAGGTGGAGTGACTGACGAATCAGAAATCAGAGGTCACAGGAGAACTTATGTTGGGGCAATGGCAGGTAGAGTTCTTGCTAATATAAATAGAATAAATGTCAAAAATCCAGTCTTTCTCTTAGATGAGATAGATAAATTGGGATCAGACTTTAGGGGAGATCCATCAAGTGCCCTATTAGAAGTCCTAGATCCTGAACAAAATGACAAGTTTATAGATAGATACCTAGATATTCCCTTTGACCTATCAGATGTATTTTTCATAACTACAGCAAATGATGAAAATGAAATTCCAGATGCCTTATACGATAGGCTAGAAGTTATAGAGCTTTCTGGTTATACTATGAGCGAGAAAAAGGCAATCGCTAAAAAGTATCTTATAGATAAGGAAAAGAAAAATAACGGGCTTAGTGATGATGAACTAAGTATATCTGATTCTGTGATAGATTTAATTATTAAAAACTACACCAGAGAAGCAGGTGTTAGGGAGCTTGAAAGACTTATAGCTAAAATTTCAAGAAGGGCTGTAAAAGAAATCCTCGAGGGCAAGGAAAAAGTCAGAGTTACTAAAAATAACTACACCAAATATCTGGGCAAGGAAAGATTTTTTGATGATAATATCGAAAAAGAAAATCAAATAGGACTAGTAAATGGTCTTGCCTGGACCTCAGTTGGCGGAACTATGCTTCAAGTTGAGGCAAGTGTCATGGAAGGTAAGGGCAATGTCGAAATGACAGGATCTCTTGGAGATGTAATGAAAGAATCAGGTCAAGTTGCCATGGTTTATATAAGAAGTATGGCAAAAGATTTGGGTATTCGTGGCAAGTTCTACGATAACAAAGATATCCACGTTCATTTTCCAGAAGGAGCAACTCCAAAAGACGGCCCATCAGCAGGTATCACAATGACAACAGCTATGGTATCTGCCCTTACAGGTAAAAAAGTAAGAAGTGATATAGCCATGACTGGAGAAGTGACAATCAGAGGAAATGTCCTACCAATTGGAGGACTCAAAGAAAAAGCACTTGCCGCATATTCTTATGGGATCAAAAACGTGATTATTCCAAAAGATAACCAAAGAGATACAGAAGATATACCAAAAGAAATTAGAGATAAGATAAACTTTATTCCAGTCGAAGATGTATCTGAAGTTATAAAAGAGGCCCTAGTATGAAATTTAAAGAAATAGACCTAGAACAAGTAGCAGGTTTTAAGTCCCAATGGCCAAGTGAAGATCTTGTAGAGCTTGCCTTTGTTGGAAGGAGTAATGTCGGAAAATCATCTTTCATCAACTCCTTTCTAGGAAGAAAAAATCTAGCCAAGACTTCATCTAAACCAGGAAAGACCAGGACTATCAACTTCTACAGGATAAACAATAGCTTTAGATTAGTTGATTTGCCAGGTTATGGCTACGCCAAGGTATCTAAAAAAGAAAAGGCAAAATGGGATAAGTTAATTAACGAATACCTCTATGAAAGAGACAATCTCCGTGAGGTATTTCTCCTAGTTGATATAAGACACGAGCCAACAGCCCAAGATAAGCAAATGTATGATTGGATAATAGAATCTGGCTTTACAGGTTTCGTTATAGCCACAAAGTTTGATAAGATTAAAAAAGGTCAGATCCAAAAACACATTAACCAAATCAAGAAAAAACTAAATATAGAAGATGAAGGTCTAATATTTGCCTATTCATCAGAGACAAAACACAACAAAGATGTCCTAGAAGAACAAGTTGATGTGATAGTTAATTATTAAAGTCTAACCCCAAAGTCTAGAAATGTACTGACCCCTATTAGTTGGTTTTAAGTCCAACTTTTGGGGGCTAGTACAAAATAGATGGAGGGGATTTTCTTTGGAAAAATTTTCTAACTTTTATTGTTAGTATTCTAACTATAGGTAAAACAGGAGAAAAGTTTATTGTAAAATTATTTACAATATATTAATAAAAATTGGGCTAATATCTGTAATATACACATATATCAAATATTTATAGAAAACACTTTAACCCGCTATTTGAAGGACTTGCAAACATTTCCATAATTTGTTATCATTTATAAGCAGTATTAAAAAGGGAGGATATATGAAGAAGAATAAAATTTTGCCAATTCTTTTATCAGCAGCTATGCTTTTTACTGCATGTGGAAATAACACAGCTGATAATAAGGATGGAGCTAAGGAAGAAACTGCTAAAGCAGAAAGCTTTAAGGCGACAGAAGCAGGACATAACGGAGATATAGAAGCTACAGTTAATTTCGAAGGAGATAAGATAGCTTCAATTGATTTAGTACATAATGAGACAGAAGGTCTAGGAGATGAAGCAGCTGATAAGATTGTTAGTGAAATTGTAGACAAGCAATCTATAAATGTAGATACTGTTTCAGGAGCTACAGTTACATCAACTGCCCTAATCGAAGCAGTAAAGGCTGCCATTGAAGAAAGTGGTCGTGACCTTAAGCTTTATGAAAAGGAAAGTGACGAAGCTAACAAGGAAACAGAAACTAAGGATTATGATGTAGTAGTTGTAGGTGGTGGTGGAGCAGGATTTGCTGCTGCTATATCTGCCAAAGAAGCTGGAGCAAATGTTGTTCTTGTAGAAAAACTTGGTCAAGTTGGTGGTAACACACTAATCTCTGGTGGAGAATACGCAGCACCAGCTAACGAACTTCAAGAAAAAGAAGGCATCGAAGATAGCAAAGAGCTTTATGCCCAAGATATTGAAAAAGCTGGTGGAAAGAAAGAACTTATCGAAGTACTAGCTGACAAGGCTACAGAAGATGCTTACTGGCTAAGAGATGACATCGGAGTAGAATGGCTAGATAGCTTGATGTTCTTTGGTGGTCACTCAGTTAAAAGATCACTTATTCCTAAAAACCACACAGGAAACGAACTTATCTCAAAATACAAAACAAAAGCAGAAGAGCTTGGTATTGACGTTCTAACAAACACAGATGTTAAAGAAATCCTAACAAAAGATGGAAAAGTTTCTGGTGTTAGAGCAGAAAGCGAAGATAAAGACTTAACTATAAACGCTAAGTCAGTAGTACTTGCATCTGGTGGATTTGGTGCTAATGCAGAAATGTGCTACGAAAACGATAACGAAGTTGATGAACACGTACTATCAACAAACTCACCAGGAGCAACAGGAGATGGTATAGTTATGGCTGAAGCTCTTGGAGCAGATACAGTTGATATGGACAAAATCCAACTTTACCCAATCTGTGACGTAGAAACAGGAAAACTTCTATATGTAGGAGATACAAGACTTGTAGGTGGAGCTTTACTAGTAAACAAAGAAGGTAAGAGATTTGTTGAAGAGCTTGACACAAGACGTGCAATCTCTATGGGAATCAAAGAACAAACTGACCACGTTGGTTATTTAATTTGGGATGAAAAATCTAACGAAAAAACTGGAACAATGAAATCAAATCCAGAAGAAGCAGAAAGCCTATACGAAAGAGGACTTCTATACAAGGCTGATACTATAGAAGAGTTAGCAGATCACTTTGATATAGACAAAGAAGCTCTACTTGAAACAGTAAATAACTTCAACGAAAATTCTAAGAAAGAACAAGACCCAGAATTTAACCTAAGAATGTTAGGCTGGACAATCGACGAAGGTCCATACTACATGCTTAAAGCAGGTCCTGCAGTACACCACACAATGGGTGGACTAAAAATAAATCCAGAAGCAGAAGTACAAACAAAAGATGGTAAATCAATCGAAGGATTGTATGCAGCTGGAGAAGTTACAGGTGGAATCCACGGTTCAAACAGACTTGGATCAGTTGCTATGGCTGATATCACAGTATTTGGTAGAATCGCTGGAGAAAACGCAGCAGAACACGCTAAAAACTAATAAAAATATAAAACCGACCTTATGGTCGGTTTTTTTGTGCCCCAAAATAAGAGGCTGTATTTATAATTATTTATAGCCTTAATGATGTTGTTTATAAGGCTTACTTATATGAAAGTATAAAACTGTAAAAAAAATAGACTACCAAAAGGTAGACTTATAGCATAGACAAAATCCAAAAACGCTTATCCAACTGCAGAAATTTAGAAATTCTAAATCTCATAATACTGTAAATCGCAAACTCGCCAATGCTCAAACAGTGCGATTTACGGACGCATTATTTCGATTTGAATTTCTTAAAATTTCTTCCGAATGGAACGCTTCCTTTTGGATTTTGTAACTTTGTTAACAGTATGGGGCTACTCAAAGGTAGCCCTATATATTAATTTTCTTCTTCGACAAAAGTGATCTTTCCGTCTTCTAGTTTAGCAATTCTTGCTAGAGAATATACTTCCAGTCCCATGTCATTTTCTATTACACTTCTACCATCGCTGAAGGATTTTTCTATAACTATACCAAATCCAACTGGGTTTGCTCCAGCTTGCCTTACAAGTGCAACCATGCCCTTGGCAGCTTGTCCATTTGCCAAGAAGTCATCTATCATTAGTACATTCTCGTCTTCTTTAAGGAAGTTTTTTGAAACGATCAATTCATTTGTAACTTGTTTAGTAAATGAATAAACGCTTGAATGATATACATTATCACCTGTAGTTAGGGATTGTTGTTTTCTAGCAAACACGCATTTTACATCAAGCTCTAATGCAGTAGCCAAAGCTGGTGCAATACCAGATGATTCTACAGTTAGAACCTTGTCTATCTTCTTATCCCTGAAGTGCTCAGCAAAAGCCTTGCCCATTTGTTGGATCAAGTGACAATCTATTTGTTGGTTTAGGAAGGAATCTACCTTTAGGATATTTGGTCCAATGACGATACCTTCTTCTAATATTTTTTCTTCTAGTTCTTTCATATTCACTCCTTATGTAGAATTTATACGCTTTTAATAATTATAGTGTTTTTAAGAAATTAGTCAAATTCAGATAATTGAGAAAGATTTTGAAAGAATTTGATTGATTTTGAAAGAAAATGATGTTATAATATTAACATGATATTTGAAGAAAGATTAGATGTGATTTTAGATACACTAAATAAAGAAAAGAAAATATCCAACAAAGATTTGATCAAAAAACTTGAAGTTAGCGAATCGACCCTCAGAAGAGACTTAGATTACTTGGTAGATGATGGCAAGATTAAAAGAGTCCACGGAGGTGCTGTTTTAAATATCGAAGCAGAAGAGCTTAGCTTTGATACAAACGAGCTTACCAATCCAACTAGCAAGAGAGAAATTGCCAAAAAGGCAGCAAGCCTTGTAGATGATAAGATGGTGATTTTCCTAGATGGCGGATCTACTTGTAACCTTGTAATCGACTATCTTAGGGGCAAGGATATTAGAGTTGTGACCCATGGACTTATGCATATACCAAAGCTTATGGAAAATAATATTCCTACAACGCTCTTGGGAGGAGATATTAAGGCTAAGACAAAAGTAAACCTTGGACTTGTAACCCTCGACCAACTTTCTAATTATAGCTTTGATGTAGCATTTTTGGGAGCTAATGGTTATGACAAGGATTATTACTATACTGCTGATATAAATGAGGCGATACTTAAGAAAACTGCAGCAAAATTAAGCGAGAAGGCCTACATCTTGGCTGATTCTAGCAAGGAAAATCTCGTCTATCATGCAAAGATATGTAAAAAAGATGAGTGCGAGCTAATAAGGGAGGATAAATGATTTATACACTTACGACTAATCCATCCATTGACTATGTTATGAGATTAGATGAGTTTTGTGATGGCAAGACCCTTAGGTCAACTGCAGAAGAAAAATATGCAGGTGGCAAGGGAATAATGGTAGCGAAAATCCTAAAAAATTTGGGAGATGATCCAATTAACTTAGGTTTCTTGGGTGGTTTTACTGGAGAGTTTATAAAAAACGAACTAGCTAGACTAGAAATCAAGGAAAATTTCACTAGAATAGCTGCTGATACAAGAATAAACGTAAAACTAAAATACGAAACAGAAACAGAAATAAACGCCCAAGGACCTGATATCACAAAAGAAGAGATAGAAGATTTCTATAAGAAACTAGAAGATATAAACGAGAACGACTATCTTATAATCTCAGGATCTTTGCCAAAAAGCCTAGAAAGTGATTTTTACAAAAAAGTCATAGAAAAAACAGGTTGTAAATTCTCAATAGATATAGCAAACAAGGAAGTTTTGGATTATTTAAAATATAAACCAGTTCTAATAAAACCAAACGAGGAAGAGCTAGCTAATATCTTCGAAACTGAAATAAGAAACGAAGATGATCTTATAAAATACGCCAAGAAGTTAAACTCCTTGGGAGCTGAAAATGTTATCGTATCTCTGGGAGCAGCTGGTTCAATATTTGTAGATGATAAGAATATCTACAAGGCAGATGTCATAAAGGGCGAATTGATTAATTCAGTTGGAGCTGGAGATTCTATGGTTGGTGGTTTCATCTACGCAATTAGTAAGGGCTATGACAAGCTTGATGCCTACAAGCTTGCTATCGCTTGTGGAACAGCGACAGCTTTTAGTCCTGATATTGCAAGTCGTACAAAAATCGAGGAAATGAGTAAGAAAGTAGAGGTTAAGGAAATTGGAAATTAGAGATTTACTCAAAGCTGACCTTATGATATTTGATCTGAAGGCAGATGACAAAATGGGGGCAATTAATGAGATTGCCAAGAACTTTCACGAAAAAGGATACGTGGAAAGCGAAGAGGAATTTAAAAAAGGACTAGTAGAAAGAGAAAGCCAAGGATCAACTGCCCTAGGCGAATCTGTAGCAATCCCTCATACTAAAAACAAAACTGTCAAAGAGCCTGCAGTATTATTTGCAAGAAAAATAGGCGGTCTTGATTATGAAGCCTTAGACGGCGAACCAACAGAAATATTTTTCGCAATAGGTGCTCCTGCCGGAGAAAATAACCTTCATGTAGAAACTTTGGCAGAGCTATCAAAGATGATTATGAAAGATGGTTTTATAGCTGATTTGAAAAAAGCAGAAAACCCAGAAGATGTCTACAAGGTTATAGAAAAATATTCAGAACCTAAAAAAGAAGAAACAAAGGAAGTTGTTAATGAAATACCAACAAACGATATAAAACTACTAGCTGTAACTGCATGTCCAAATGGTATTGCCCACACATATATGGCGCAAGAAGCATTGGAAAAAGCAGCAGCTAAGGCTGGAGTAAGTATCAAGGTAGAAACAAATGGATCTGACGGAACTAAGAACAAACTAACAGCAAAGGAAATAGAAGAGGCTGATGCCATAATCATAACAACTGACAAAAAGGTTGAAACAAATAGATTTGATGGCAAGAAAGTTATCCAAAGACCAGTATCAGACGGAATAAGAAAATCTGACGAACTTGTCAAAAAAGCCATAGAAGGTGATGCTAAAATATTTCATGCAGAAGAAAGAGCACAAGATTTAGATGAGGATAAAGAAGGCCAAAGCCTATGGCAAAAGATATATGGCGATTTGATGAACGGAATCAGCCACATGTTACCATTTGTAATCGGTGGTGGAATCCTCATGGCAATTTCCTTCTTAGTAGAAAGATTTGCTGGAGATAGCTCCCTTGCCTTTACTTTCCTTAATGGACTCGGATCAGATGCCTTTAGCTTCCTAATTCCAATCCTTGCAGGATTTATTGCAATGTCAATTGGAGATAGACCAGCCCTAATGCCAGGTATGGTTGCAGGACTTATGGCAAGCCGTGGAGCAGGATTTATCGGTGGTCTAATAGGAGGATTCTTAGCAGGTTATGTAGTTAACTTACTAAAAAAAGCCTTTAGAAACCTACCAAAATCAATCGAAGGACTAAAACCAATGCTAATCTATCCTGTATTTGGCCTACTTTTAGTTGGCGCTTTGATGTATTTTATAGTTGATCCAATCTTTACAGGAATAAATACTGTAATTAACAACTGGCTAATGGGTCTATCAGGTGCAAATATGCTTCTTCTTGGAGCAATCCTTGCAGGAATGATGGCAATAGACATGGGTGGTCCAATCAACAAAGCAGCTTATGCTTTTGCTATAGGTGCATTTACAGATACAGGTATCGGAACATTTATGGCAGCAGTTATGGTTGGAGGAATGGTTCCGCCAATCGCAATAGCAATCGCTACAACATTTTTCAAAGATAAATTTACAGAAGATCAAAGAAAAACAACAATCACAAACTATATCCTAGGACTAAGCTTCATAACAGAAGGAGCAATCCCATTTGCAGCAGCAGAACCAGGCAAGGTAATCCCAGCAAGTGTTATAGGATCAGTTATAGCAGGTGCAATCGTAGGAGGCTTTAACGTATCAGCTCCAGCACCACACGGAGGAGTATTTGTTCTACCAGCAATGGCAAATATAAACCAAGCCCTAATCTTTGTAGGAGCAGTATTAGTCGGTGCAATAGTAGGTGGTCTAATCTACGGATTTATCAAAAAGAAAGACTAATCACAATATTAAAAGAAAAAGAAGTTTTCTATTTAGGAAAGCTTCTTTTTTAGTAGGTAAAATTTGTGTAAGGAATTTGTAAAATAGAGGTAAAATCTAGTAGATCTAGTTAACCTTTTCCCGTAAATCTTCTATAATATAATTAACAATACATAAAGGAGATTCTTATGAGAAGGACAGGAAAAATTATAGGCATAATAATATGTGTGCTGGTTATTGTCGCAGTTTTAGGCTTTGGTATCTTTATAGGAAGTGAAACCTTTAAGGGTCTAACAAACACTGTTTCTAGAGAAGAAACACTTGAAAATGCAAAATCATATATGGATAAATACGATGATTTTGTAAAAGATAAGGAAGTTAGGGAAATAAAAATAAAATCTAGTAAGTATGACTACGAAATACCTGCTATTTTTATCAAAAATCCAAAAGGATCTGACCTTGCAGTAATGGTTCATGGGATGGGAGGAACGAAATATTCTATGTATCAACAAGGAGAAGTTCTCTATGACTTAGGATATAGCCTACTTATTTACGATCAGAGAAACTCGGGATATAATAGGTGCGAATATTCCACTTTTGGAGTACTTGAATCCTACGATTGTCTGGATGCCTTAGATTATGCCCAAAAAAACTTAAATGAAAATAACAACATTCTTTTATACGGTCAGTCTTATGGGGGAGCTACAGCTTTGATTGCCGCAAGTAGAGATGATTCTAGTATAGATTATCTAATATTAGATTGTCCGGTAGCTGACTTAAACGAATTTGTAGATGAAGCATTTAAAAATGTTGAAAGAAAACAAGGACTACCAGCTTGGATCATGCGATTTACAGGCAATATTTTCCTAAAATTAAGGCTTGGATTTAGTTTAGATGATATAGATGCAAGTAAGTGGGCGAAGGATTCTAATATTCAAAGCCCAATACTTATTATAAATTCTGATTCTGATACTGTAACGCCATACCATATGGGTGAAGAAATTTATAAGTCTATAGGAAATAATAGGAAAGAGATTTATACAACAAAAGGATATGACCATCTTGAATTTAGCGAATCAAATCCAGAAGAATTTAAAAAAGTGTTAATAGATTTTCTAGATAAATATAAGTAAGCAAGATATATTAGGAGAAAAGATAGCTTACGAATCGGGAGCTGTCCTTACTAAACTAATCGAAAGGTTAGAAGATGATGTTACTTGGCAAGATTAGATTAATAGGAGAGGAATTAAGGCTTTACCTTATACAGTTTCATAAAAGAAAATTATGGAAAATGAAGGAAATAAATAATTGGGTATCATATTAGTATGGAAAATAAAGAATTTATAAAAGATTTAATAAAATTTATTGATGAGAGTCCAGTTTCCTATTATGCGGTAGAAAATGCTCGCAAGATTTTAAAGGAAAATGGCTACACAGAACTATTTGAAAATGAAAAGTGGGATATAAAAGCAAAGGGCAAATATTTTGTAGTTCGTGACGGGACTGCTCTTTTTGCAATAAACCTTGGAGAAGATATTAAAGATGGTTTTGATATAATTGGCTCCCACACAGAAAGTCCAACTTTTAAACTAAAATCCAATCCGGAAATGGCAGAAAATGGATATCTCAAGCTAAATGTTGAAGTATATGGAGGAATGATTTATTCAACATGGCTTGATAGGACTTTATCACTTGCTGGAAAAGTCGTATATGAAAAAGAGGGCAAGCTATTATCTAGTTTAATAAATATAGATAAAGACCTACTAACTATACCAAATGCTGCAATTCATATGAATAGAAGTGTAAACAAGGACTTTTCTTACAACCCACAGGATAATTTGTATCCTATAATTACTACTATAAAAGATACTGCTCAAAAGGACGGCTACATCCAAAAAAATATAGGAGAAGAGCTAGGAATTGACCCAAAATCCATAATAGATTATGATTTGTCCTTATACGATAGACAAAAAGGGGTGGTCATAAATGATATGTATCAAATAGGTAGGATTGACAACCTTGGATCTGTTCACGCATCTCTTATGGCCTTTGTAAATTCCAATTCTACAAAGACAAATGCTTTAATCTTAAATGATAACGAGGAGATTGGCTCAAGGACAAGAACAGGTGCTTTCTCACCATTTTTAGGAGATTGCCTAAAGAGATTTACCCTTTTAAGTGGGGGAAATGAGGAAGATTATCAAATAGCAATTGATAACTCATTTTTGATAAGTGCCGACCAAGCTCACGCAATCCATCCAAACTTTAAGGGATTTTCTGATCCAACTAACGAGGTAAGGATGAATGAGGGACTAGTGATAAAGATTGCAGCAAATGGTGCTTATAGCACAAGTATTGAAAGCAAGGCAAGAATAATTAAAATCGCAAAAGATTTGGGCTTAAAGCTTCAAACCTTCCACAATAGAAACGACAAACAAGGTGGATCTACTATTGGTCCAATAGCCTCAGCAAATTTGGGTATAAAAAGTATAGACGTCGGTGAACCAATCCTTGCCATGCATTCTATAAGAGAGCTTGGCGGAACCTATGATCACTTTGACGCTTATAAGATTTACAAGAGATTTTACGAGGAGGACTAAATGGCAGTAGTAGAAGTATGTCTAATACCAATAGGAACAAAAGAAACATCAGTGAGCAAATACGTAGCAGAAGCTGAGAAAATCTTAATGGCAGAAGGTGTAAAATATAAACTAAACCCTATGGGAACAGTAATAGAAGCAGATGCCGACAAGGCATTAGAAGTTATAAGAAAAATGCAAGAGTCTGTCTTTGACAAGGGGGCAGATAGGGTGTATTCTGTCATCAAAATGGACGATAGAAGAGACAAAAACGCTAGCATGGAACAAAAAATTAAATCAGTAGAAGATAAACTATAAATCATGAATGAACCCTCTAGCGGTTCATTCTTTTTTTGTCCAAATACTTGTTAAACTGATATAAAAATGTTAAAATATTATCAATAAATCTATTGGAGGAAATATGAAAAAGAGAAAAATATTGACAGGCCTAACTCTTGCGGCCCTACTTTTAACATCTTGTGGAAGCAAGGATCAGTCATCAAAGCCAGTCAAGGAAGCCAGCGAAGAAGGAACTAGGCCACTTAGGGTTGCCATGTCTACTGAAATAGATTCATTAGATGCCTTTAAGATTGCAGCAGGTGATAGCAAGACTGTAATGGACCAGGTCTATGACGGACTTTTTGATGTAGGAGAAGACGGGAGTCTTGTAGGAGATCTTTGCGAATCCTACGAAGTGAGTGAAGATGGTTTGGTTTATGATTTTAAACTAAAAAAGGATGTCAAGTTTCACGATGGATCTGATTTTACAGCAGAAGATGTCTACTATACCTATGATAAGCTTGCTGGTCTTAGCTCAAAAGATGCTAGTAATAGTAAGTTTGCTGGTATTAAAGACATTGAAATTGTAAATGATCACGAAATCAAGATGGCCCTTAAAGAAAGGGATAATTCCTTTCTTTTCCTAAACACCCACCCTATCGTCAAAAAAGACTACACCGATAATGGAACTTTTCCAATAGGAACAGGACCTTTTAAGTTTGTATCCTACCTGCCAGGCGAGGGTTTAAAGCTAACTAGAAATGACGACTACCATAACAAAGACCATATTGCCAAGTTTAAAGATGTTGAAATCATAAGGGTAGCTGATAGACAGGCCCTAGTGATGGCATTAAATAACAAGGATGTAGACTTTGCAGGTCTTGATGCAGACTCCTTGGATGAGGTGAAGGATTCTTGTGAAGTATATTCTTCAAGCCAAAACCTAGTTCAAGTAATGGGACTTAATAACAAGGTCAAACCCTTTGACGATATTAGGGTAAGACAAGCGATTAACTACGCTATTGACAAGGATGATATTATAAACACAGTTTCAGCTGGTAAGGCCAAAAAACTTTCCTCATCCTTCTCGCCAGCCCTAGCCGAATACTATAATGACCTAGAAGATCCTTACCCATACAATCCAGATCTTGCTAAAAAGTTACTAGAAGAAGCAGGATATAAGGATGGCTTTGATCTAAAATTAACTGTGCCAAGCGATTATAAGTACCACGTAGACACAGCAGAGCTAATCAGCGATCAGCTTAAGAAGGTTGGGATTAATATTACAATAGATCCAATTGAGTTTTCTACCTGGCTAACAAGAGTATATAAGGACAGGGACTATACGGCAACCATAGTTGGATTTATAGGTTATATTGACCCAATTAGAATCTTGGATAGGTATGAGTCTACTAGTGAAAAGGACTATATAAACTATGTATCTGATGAATACGATGGGGCAATAAGGGCAGCAAAAAGTGCCAAAGATAAGGAAAGTCTTATTGAAAATGTAAAAAAAGCCCAAGAAATCATAGCCAAGGATGCTGCAAGTGTCTTTATAGCAGACCCTGACAATAACCAAGTTCTAAACAACGACCTAGATGGCGTTAAGTCCTACCCAGTACAAAAATGGAACCTAGAAGATATAGGAATGAAAAAGTAATTTATAAAAGTACAATGCTTTTAAAATAAGCAAAGGGCTTTAGAGAATGAATGATTATCCCATACTATTAAAAGCCCTCGTAAACTTCTCCTAAAAATAGGAGGGTTTTACATAAAGTTAAACTTAAAAGTAAGGATGATGGTATTGTAAGTATTCATACTTCTTTAAGGCCTTAACTTATAATATTAACTTATAATTCATATTAGGAGGAATTATGAAAAAGAGAAATGTACTCTTAGCTCTAGCTTTATCTTGCATAATGTTTACATCATGCGGAAAGGCTGACAACAAGACAAACGAAAACGCTGAAAGTAGTAAACCACTAAAGGTTGCGATGTTTACAGAAATCGACTCCCTAGATCCTTTTAATGCTACAGCAGGAGATACTAAAACTATCATGGACCAAGTATTTGATGGTCTATTTGATGTAGATGAGGATGGAAATCTAGTGCCTGACCTTTGCGAATCTTACGAAATAAGTGAAGATGGTCTAACTTATGATTTCAAATTAAAAGAAGGCGTAAAGTTTCACAATGACAAGGACTTTACTGCAGATGATGTCTACTACACTTATGATATCCTAGCTGGACTAACAAGTGGTGAACCTAAGTCAAGCAAATTCGCTCAAATTGAGTCAATGGAAGTAGTATCACCTACAGAAATTAAGATTAAACTAAAGGAAAAATCTAACTCCTTTATTTTCCTAAATACTCAACCAATTGTCCAAAAAGATTATGCTGACAACCAAACAAAACCAGTTGGTACAGGTCCTTTCGAGTTTGTTTCTTACACTCCAGGAGAGGGAATGAAACTTAAAAAGTTTGAAAATTATCACAGGAAAGATCACCTAGCAAACTTTGATGATGTAGAAATTATTAGAATTGCTGATAGACAAACCCTAGTAATGGCTCTTAATAACAAGGACGTTGATCTTGCTACAGGTTTAACTAATGATGAGCTTAGCCAAATAGAAGAAGCTTGTGATATTCACTCTTTCCCTCAAAACCTAGTTCAAGTTTTAGGTCTTAACAATGATGTAGCACCTTTCGATGATGTTAAAGTAAGACAAGCTATATCATACGCTATAGATAAAGATGAGATTATAAATACAGCTGCAGGTGGAAGAGCAACAAAACTTTACTCAAACTTCTCACCAGCTCTAAAAGAATACTTTAACGATATGGGAGAAAAATATCCATACGATCCAGAAAAAGCCAAAGAACTTCTAAAAGAAGCAGGTCTTGAAAATGGATTTAGTGTAAAACTAACAGTACCTAGCGATTATAAATATCACATGGATACAGCTGAGCTTATCCAAGCTCAACTAGGTAAAGTTGGTATTGATGTAACAATCGACCCAATCGAATTTTCAACTTGGTTAAGCAAAGTATACAAAGATAAAGATTACGAAGCAACAGTATCAGGCTTTGTTGGATATGTTGACCCAATCAGAGTTATAGATAGATACGTTTCAACAAATGACAAGAACTTTATAAACTACAAGTCAGAAGCCTATGATGCTGCGATAGAAGCTGCTCAAAGTGCAGATACTAAGGAAGATATAGCTAAAAATGTAAAAGATGCCCAAGAATTTATGGCAGAAGATGCAGGATCAGTTTTCCTAACAGACCCAGACAATAACCAAGCTATAAATAAGGACCTAGAAGGACTTAAATCATATCCAGTCCAAAAACTAAACCTTGAGGATATAAAGAAGAAAAATGACTAAAGCAATAGTAAAAAAACTATTGTCCATTATATTGACATTGTTTTTTGTATCTGCCTTAATATTTTTTGTATTCCAAATAATTCCAGGAAACCCTGCAGAAATTATCTTGGGAACTGAGGCAGACCCAGCCCAAGTCCAAGCTCTTGAAAAAGAGTTAGGTCTTGATAGGCCAATATTTGAAAGATATATAGAATGGATAATAGGACTTTTTAGATTAGATATGGGCATGAGTCTTAAATATCAAATGCCTGTAGCAAATCTTTTCTTAAAAAAGCTACCTGTAACCCTTTATTTGACCTTTTATTCCCTAGTGCTATCCCTACTGATAGCCATACCTTTATCTATTCAGATAACACTAAAATCAGATAAGTGGTATTCATCAATAATCACAGCCATAACCCAACTTGGAATTTCGATTCCTTCTTTTTGGTTGGCTTTTTTGCTGATTTATGTATTTGCAGTGAAATTAGATATATTTCCAACCTTATCTTATAATATCATGGCAGGAAGTTTCGGACAGAAATTAAAAAACTTCTTCTTGCCATCCCTTGCCATAGCTATACCAAATATAGCAACTATCATAAGATATATGCAAGCGGCAATATTAGATGAGATTAACAAAGATTATGTTAGGACAGCTAGGATGAAGGGCCTTACCCTAAAAGAAATACTTTACAAACACGTCCTAAAAAACGCCCTTATTCCAGTAATCACAGTTATAGGAATGAGTCTAACATCAAGTGTTGGAGGAAGTTTGATAGTGGAAAATGTATTTTCCCTACCAGGAGTAGGTTCACTAATTGTAGCCTCAATTTCATCTAGGGATTTCCCACTGATCCAATCAGTTGTAGTGGCTGTTGCCTTCTTGGTAATATTTATAAACTTTGTAATTGATATTCTATATGGAATAATCGACCCAAGGATTCGAGGTGGCAGATGATTAAGAATAATAAAATATCTATAAGAATCGGTGAAGTAATAATAGCCTTATATTTTATTGTATTTTTGGTGGCCTTATTTTGGACACCTTACGACCCAAACGCCATAGAAAGTGCAAATAAACTCATGGCACCAAGTCTTTCTCATCCATTTGGTACTGATAATATGGGAAGAGATATCCTATCAAGACTAATGGAAGGTAGCAAGTATGCTCTTATTTTATCCTTTGGAACTGTGGGTCTTGCCCTAGTTTTAGGATCAATTATAGGAGGTATAGCGGGATATTTTGGCGGCGTAGTAGATGAAATCTTGATGCGTTTTATAGATTCTCTTATGGCTTTTCCTGGCATACTTTTTGCTATGATGCTTGTTACTGTATTTGGAGCAGGTCTTATAAATACAATTCTTGCTATTGGTATCATGTCAATTCCTTATTTTGCAAGAGTTGTAAGAAGTGGTTTCCTTCAAGTCAAGGGAGCACAATTTGTAAAATCTGCCCAAGTCAAGGGAGCAAAGCCATTTTACATTGCTAAAAATCACATTATTCCAAATATTAAAAACCAACTAATGGTGGCGATTGTCCTATCCATTTCTCAAGCAATCCTTGCAGAAAGTGGTCTGTCTTATCTAGGTCTTGGTGTTAGACCACCAAACCCATCTTGGGGAAGGATGCTTAAGGAAAGTCAGATTTACTTTAACCAAGCTCCATACTATTTTATATTTACAGGAGTTTGCCTAAGTCTATTGGTATTAGGATTTACACTTTTTGGTGAGAAGTTTAGAAATGAAAGATTGAAGGAGAAGGCTCAACGATGAAATTATTAGAAGTAGATGATTTGACAGTAGCCTTTCCTACTGCCAATGGTGACAAGAATGCAGTAAATCATATATCTTTTGACCTGGAGGAGCATGATTTTATAGGTCTTGTTGGAGAAAGTGGTTGTGGAAAAACAGTTGCAACCCAAACAATCTTAGGAATCCAGTCAAAAGATGCCATAATTAAGTCAGGATCAGTCAAGCTTAGGGGGATAGAAGTTTTAGGTTTAGATGATAAAGAGTGGTCAAAATATAGGTCAAGAAATATAGCCACAGTTTTTCAAGAACCAGCATCTGCCCTAAATCCCTTGATGAAAGTAGGAAAACAAATAGAAGAAGTCCTTGAAATCCATTACGATTTTGACAAAGACAAGAGAAAAAAACTAGTCCTAGAAACAATGGAAAAGTGTGGACTAAAAAATGTAGAAAGCCTATATAACAAATATCCTCATGAGCTATCTGGTGGTATGCAACAAAGAATAGTAATCTGTATGAGTCTTATAGCAAATCCAAATGTCCTCATAGCAGATGAGCCAACCACAGCCCTAGATGCCAAGGTTCAAGCTCAAATAATAGACCTATTTAAAGATATTAGTCAGATTTATAAGGGAGCTATAGTATTTATATCACATGACCTTAACTTGATAGAAAGAATTTCAAAAAAAGTTATGATAATGTATGCAGGTAGACTCGTAGAAAAAGGCCCCACAGAAGAAGTTATAAATGATCCTCTTCATCCTTACACCAAGGCGCTATTAAAAGCTGTTCCAAACTTTAGAAAAAGAGGAGAAAAGCTTTATAATATAAAAGGCCATGTACCAGATCTTAAAAATAGGCCAAATGAAGGATGCCCTTTTGCCGATAGGTGCGATTTTGTAATGGATAAGTGCCTTAAAACCTACCCAGAAGAATATGTTAAGGCAAATCATTCGGTAAACTGCCATTTGTTTGGAGAATAAGATGGAAGATATACTTAGAATAGAAAATATAAAAAAAATCTATAAAGATTCATCCATACTCTTTAGAAAAAAAGACAATGTGGCCTTGGATGATGTGTCGCTAACAGTAAAAAAGGGCGAGATATTTGGTCTAGTAGGAGAAAGTGGATCAGGAAAGACGACTCTTTCTAATATTATCCTAAGACTGGTAAAAGAAACTAGCGGGAAAATTTACTTTAAGGATAAGGATATAACTGAGTTTAGCAAGGAAGAGCTAAAAGAATACAGGAAAAATCTTCAAGTAGTTTTTCAAAATCCTTACCAAGCTTTAAATCCCAAAAAGACCATAGGTTTTTCAATGAGAGAAATCTTAGAAATCCATGATATTGGAAGTGAAGAAGAAAGAAATGAAAAACTTTATGAGATCTTAGAAGAAATCGAGATGGAAAGAGATGTGCTAAATTATTATCCGGGAAGTTTATCTGGTGGACAAAAGCAAAGGATAGCTATAGCAAGCGCTCTTCTCATAAATCCTGAATTTCTAATAATAGATGAGGGAGTAAGTGCCCTAGATGTTAGTATCCAAGCTCAAATCCTAAATCTAATCAAAGAACTTCAAGAAATCCACCACTTTACTACATTTTTCATATCCCATGACCTAAATGTAATCGCCTATCTTTGTGATAGGATCGGAGTTTTGTATAATGGAAAACTAGTAGATTTGTTTAGGACTGAAGATATAGCAAGTGATGATAGAAGTGAATATACCAAAGAACTTTTCAAATCCATAAGAATATAAAAATAATGAGGTCTATAGAATTAATTTTCTATGAGGCCTCATTTTTCTCTTCAAATATATTTTTCTATTTTTTTGTATACATTCATAAGTACCACTCCAAATATTGAATTGACAACCATAGCTAAAAGAACAACTGACAAGGATGGGAAAAATAGTGCCATTTGATCAGTTATAAATAGGGCTAGGAGTAAAAATACAAGACCACTAACCAAAGTACCTAGGGCAAAAAGAATGATTATTTTAGGTGTAGTTAGGTCTTTACCAAGAGCTTTTAACAAATAATAGCAAAACAAAGTCGTAATAATTTTCTCGACCATATTTGGAATTTGTCCTCCAGGAAAGCTTGTAGTTAGAGCACTCATCACCCCTCCACAAAGACCAACAAGGATTGCCTCTTTGATATCATCTGTAATAATAAGACACATAAACATCATAGATAAGAGAAAATCAGGTTTTACTCCACCAAAGATTGGGGGAACCAAAAAGTGCATTACAAGGCCAAGTGCCATAAAAATTGCTGAGATAGTTATGTTTTTAGTTTTCATAAAATCCTCCTTTTCTAAAAACAAAAAAGACCCGCTCCATATAAGGAGCGAGCCTTAGCCCACGGTGCCATCCATTTTGTCATAAAGACATCTTTAGATACATACATATCCTATCCCTGTAAGGTGGGAAGACCCGCAGGCTACTTTTAATTCACCTTTGATCTAATAGATCCATTCACAAATCATCCGCCGAAAATTTCCATCAACCATTTTCTTTCTGTAGACTAAATAATTTGCTACTACTTCTATTTGCGACTATATTAGTATAAATATAAAACTTTTTTAGTATTTTGTCAAGTTTTATTTTGCCATTAGAATAGTGGCAATAGGTATCTTATGATAAATACGATAGCAAGGCCATATACAACTGGAGAAACATCCTTGCCCTTGCCAGTAAATAGTTTGATAACTGCATAAGAAATCATTCCAAATGAGATACCTTCAGCTATAGAATATGTTAGAGGCATCATTAGAATAGTCATAAATGCAGGAAATGCTTCTGAAATATCTGTAAAATCAATTTCCGCAACAGTTGTTATCATAAATAAACCTACTGTGACAAGAGCAGCTGCTGTTGCTGGTGCTGGAATTATTGAAAATATTGGGAAGAAAAATGCTGCAATCACAAAGCATGCTGCTGTTGAAAGTGCAGTAAGACCAGTTCTTCCACCTTCGGCAACTCCAGAAGATGATTCAACAAAGGTTGTAATTGTACTAGTTCCAAGTATAGCTCCAAAGGTTGTACCTACTGCATCTGACAAAAGAGCTTTGCTTGCTTCTGGAAGATTTCCATCTTCATCAAGCATATTTGCCTTAGTCGCAACACCAGTTAATGTACCTAATGTATCAAATAAATCTACAAACAAGAATGAGAATAAAACTGAAAACATTTCAAGTGAGAAGATATTTGAAAAATCAAGTTTAAAGAATACTGGTTTAATAGATGGTGGTAGGGAAACAACGTGAGAATCAGGGAAATGTGTAACACCCAAGATTAGGGAAAGAACAGTTGAAACTAATATTCCCCACAACAAGGCCCCCTTAACATTTCTAGCTGTTAGAACAACCATTATAATAAGTGCAAAAAAGAATATAAAACCATTAGCATTGGTTAGCTCACCTAAGGATAGGGAAATATCTCCAGGAGTGATTATTCCTGTATTTAATAGTCCGATTTCTGCTATGAAAAGTCCAATACCAACTGAAACTGCTTTTTTCAAATTGACTGGGATAGAGTTAAATATTGCCTCCCTAACGCCAAAAAAGGATAAAAGCAAGAATAAAATACCTTCTAAAAATACTGCAGTAAGTGCGAATTGCCAAGATTTGCCCATTTGCATAACTACTGTATAGGTGAAAAATGCATTAAGTCCCATACCAGCTGATAGTCCAAATGGAAGATTGGCATAAAATGCCATAAGTAGCATAGCTATAACACTTGCAAGTATTGTTCCTGTAAATACAGCTCCATAATCCATGCCTGCTTCTGATAGGATTTGAGGATTGACTGCGAGAATATATGACATAGTCATAAAGGTTGTAATACCTGCCATTATCTCTGTTTTAACATCTGTACCATGCTTTTTTAATTTAAAAGCTTTTTCGAAAAACGAATTTTCTGCCATTTTTTCCTCCCTTTTTTATGATACATTTTCATTATATACTAAAACTACCTAAAAGCTAGATATGAAGATATAGATTTATAATAATAAAGTTATTTGCATATAAGAAAATCATTAGCCTCTAAACTTATATTTTAGGCTTTTAATTTATTGAAATCTACATTATAATAGAGTAAGGAGGAAGTTTTGACGAGTAAAAATATCATACAACTAATTCTGATTATAATGGGAGTATTGTTTTCTGCATTTTTCTCATCATCAGAAACAGCTTTGACTAGTATAAATACCTTCAAGGTAAGACAAATGGAAAAAAACGGAGTGAAAAACTCCCACATTCTTAAAAAACTTGTTGGAAATATCAACAAGGTTCTAACGACAATTCTAATTGGAAATAACATAGTAAACATTGTAACTACAACTATTGCGACTATTTTCTTTACTGATGTATTCGGTCCAAAGGGAGCAGTTATCTCTCCTATCGTACTTACAATAGTAGTTTTAATTTTTGGTGAGGTTACTCCTAAAAATATAGCAACAGCTAGCAGTGAGAGTCTGGCTCTTAAAGTTAGTAAACCGATAAGATTTTTCAATGTTATTCTTACGCCACTTTCTTATATCTTGGGACTTATTACAGGTGCTATTTCTAAACTATTCATAAATGAAGATGTTGATAATGATTTGGTTACAGAAGAAGATCTAAAAACTATAGTAGATGTATCAGAAGAGCAGGGAGTTATAAATAACGAAGAAAGCGAAATGATTAACAATGTTTTCGAGTTTGGAAACTCCGATGTATCTGACATAATGACAGCAAGAACAAATATGGAGGCTATCGCTTGCGATATACCAAAAGATGAGCTAAAAGATTTCCTAAAGAAATCTAACCACTCAAGGATTCCGGTTTACGGGAAAAATATTGACAATATATTAGGGATCCTTCATATGAAAGATTTGGTTAGCCATATGATAGAAGATAGGGAATTAAAGCTTGTAGATGTGATTAGGCCTGCCTTTTATGTCTATGATAATATGCATATATTTGACTTGTTCACTACTATGAGAACTGAAAATCTATCCCTTGCTATTGTTATCGATGAGTACGGTGGAACGAGTGGTCTTGTGACTATTGAAGATATTGTCGAAGAGCTCGTAGGAGAAATCGACGATGAGTATGACTCAGCCTATGAGACTATCTATAAGATTAATGACAAGGAATATTTGGTAAATCCTTCAATCCACCTAAATGATTTTAATGATTATTTTGATACTGATCTAGAGGAGATTAAAAACGATTCAATTGGTGGTTTTGTCATAGACAAGCTTTCTAGAATCCCAAAACAAGGTGATAGTATAACAGTTTCTAATATAAATATTTCTGTTCTACAAGTTGACAGGTACAAAATAGAGATGCTCAAAGTAAATTTCATATAAGGAGGAAATATGAGAGAAGTAGTTTATATTACTGGTCACAAGAATCCCGACACTGATTCTATTATGAGTGCCATAGCCTATGCTGATCTTAAAAATAGGCTGGGGGAAGTTAGGGCAATTCCAATTAGACTAGGAAAATTAAATCCAGAAAGTAGATTTGTCCTAGATTATTTTGGAGTAGATGCTCCTAAGGTAAAAGAATCCATGCAGCTTCAAGTTAAAGATCTAGATATTGATACAGGAAATATTATAGATCCATCAATTGCTATAAGAAATGCTTGGGATATCTTTCAAAAAGGAGAAGCTCATTCCCTATCAGTTGTAGATGCTGACGGAAAGATCGTTGGAATTGCATCTTTATCTAACATAACCCGTGCTTATATGGATGTGTGGGATGACAAGATATTAGGTAGAAGCAAGACTCCAATAGATAATATCATAGATGTACTTGCGGCTCACATTATAAATTTACCAGAAAATCCTAGAAGCTATAATGGCAAGATGACAGTCTTTGCTATGAATGAGGGTGAGGAAAACAACCTAGAGGATGTAATCATCGAAGGTGATATAGTTATATCTGGAAATAGGGATGATTATTATGAGTTCTTGATAAAGCAAAAGGTTGGGTTAATTATTCTAACTCATGGGGCAGTAATGAATGAAGAAATGGTTAATCTTGCTAAAGAAAATAATGTAACTGTTTTATCAACTGAGTACAACTCCTTTATGACTGCTAGACTTTTGCCAATGACTATTCCAATAAGCCACGTTATGACAACTGATAATCTAGTGTATTTTACAACTGAAGATAACCTAGACCAAGTCAGAGATGCGATGGCAAAATCAAGGTTTAGATCATATCCTGTTGTAGATTCGTCAGAAAGAATTGTAGGGTCAGTTTCTAGATACCATCTTATTTCTTCTGAGAAGAAAAAACTCATCCTAGTAGATCATAACGAGAGAAACCAATCTATTGATGATATAGAAGAAGCAGAAATCCAAGAAATAATAGACCACCACAGGGTTGCAAACATTCTAACAACAGGACCAGTATTCTTTAGGGCAGAACCTGTAGGATCAACAGCTACAATAATTTCTGAAATGTATTTGGAAAGCGGCATAAGACCAAGCAAGAAAATAGCAGGCATCCTATGTGCAGCTATAATATCAGATACTCTACTATTTAGATCACCTACAACAACAGAAACAGATAAGAGAATTCTAGATAGAATGAGTAAGATTGCAGACCTTAACCCAGAAGAATTTGCTGACAAGATGTTTAGAGCAGCCACATCTCTAAAGGGTAAATCTGCGACAGACCTTGTCGAAGGCGATGTCAAAACTTTTAATATCGGTGGAGAAGACTTTAGAGTAGGTCAAGTTATGACTATGAATCCAGAAGAGCTAATCCCTATAATGGATGAACTAAAAGATCTTATGGATAAAAAAATAAAGGCTAAAAATGAATCTACTTTCGTTTTAGTTCTAACAGATATCTTCAACCAAAGAAGCGAGCTTTTGGTAGTAGGTGAGCACTTTGACTCTATCAGAGAAGAATTTGGTGAAATAACTGAAAGAGGAACTATAAATGCACCAGGAGTTTTAAGTCGTAAAAAACAAGTAATACCAAAACTAACAGCTGCAATAATGGCTGATAAGTAAAATTTATCCTAGAATTTTCCTAAATAATTTAATAAAGGAAATTCTAGGATTTTTTATTATAAAGGAGTAGACCATGGAAATATTAGACTTATATGATGAAAATAGGATAAAAACAGGAAAAACTTACATAAGAGGAAGTAAGATGCCGGAAAATACCTACAGGCAAATTGTCCACTTGGCCATATTTGATGATAAAAATAGGATGCTTATCCAACAAAGACAAAGCACAAAAACTATGGCAAATCTGTGGGATGTATCTTGTGGTGGAGCAAGTAAGGCTGGAGAAAGCTCAAAAGAAGCTATAGGTAGAGAAGTAAGTGAAGAACTGGGGCTAGCAATTGATTTTACAAATATAAGACCCATATTTACAGCTAACTTCAAGTATGGTTTTGATGATTTTTATCTAGTTCATGAAAATATTGACATCGAGGACTTAGTTCTCCAAGAAGATGAAGTCCAAGATGCAAGCTGGGCAAGTGAAGATCAAGTCCTACAGCTGATGGATCAAGGAAAGTTTGTAAAATACAAGAGAAATTTCATAAAATTAATATTTGACCTTGCCAAAGATTATAGGATAGTAGAGATTTAAAAAATAAAAATAAAATAATATCTAAATTTTATTTAATATTGCTTATTTTGTAGATTTTTTATATAATTATATTAACAAAGTAAATTACTAAAAATATATAAGAGGTAAGTTATGAAAAAGAGAAATATTGGAAAGATGGCTCTTGCAGTTGCATTATCTACAAGTTTTTTAGCAGGAAATATGGCAGATGTATTTGCAGAAGATTTAAAATCTCAAGATCCTATAGTTGAGGAAAATAAAGATAGTGAATCTATAGCAACCAATGCAGAAAATGCCGAAGAAAATTATAAAAAGGCACAAGAAGAAGAAAAGAAAGCCCTAGATGATTTGAATGATAAAAAAAGTGAGGAAGAAGAAAATCTGGGCGAAATAAAAGATGCTAAAGATAATTTAGAAGAAATTGAAAGTGAAGAGAAGAGAGCGGAAGAAGATTTAGAAAAAAGCCTAGATGCTAAAAAAGATGAGGCTTTGGAAGAAAAATCTACTAAGGAAAAAGACCTAGAAGATTTATCTAATGAAGATAAGGAAATATCTAGCAAGGTAGAAGAAAATAGTAAAGATATCGAAGATAAAACTACAGAAAAAGAAGAAACGGAAAAAGACCTAGAAAAATCAAAAGAAGATAATAAAAATCTACTAGAAGAAAAAGAAAAGGCAGAAAAAGAGCTAGAAGATGCCGAGGCTGACAAAAAGATTAAGGAAGAGTCAGTCAAAGACTTGGAAGAAAAATCTAGCGCAAAAACTGAAGAAATAGAAGAAACTAAGGCAAAGATAGAAGAAAGTAAAAAAGCACTAGATCAAAAGAAAAAAGACTTAGAAAATATAACAAACACAATAAGTGAAAAAGAGAAATCCTTAAACGACAAGAAAGATGAGCTTTCAAATATGGGAGATAAAGATCTTGCTTACAAAAAGCTTGAAGAAGAGGTTTCTAACCTTAAGAAGGAAAAAGCTACTTATGAAGAAAGGATTAAAACTCTAGAAGAAGAAAACAAGAAACTAGAAGAAAGTCTTAATGATCTAAAGAAAAAACTATCTGACTTAGAGGGATCCAACAAAGATTACCAAAACAAGGTAGATGAGTTAGAAAGTAAAGAAAAATCAAAAACAGAAGAAAAATCTAAGCTTGAAGAAGAAAATAAGAAAATAGATACCTCTAAGGAAGAACTGGACAAAAAAGTAAGTTCAGATAGAAATAAGAAACCTGACCTCGAAAAAGAAATTGAGACTCTAAAAAATGACAAAACAAGCCAAGAGGTAAAGGTAAGTGAAAAAGAAAGTCTAGTAGATCAAAGCAAAAAAGACTTGGAAGAGTCCCAAAAGAAATTAAAAGCTTTAGAGGATAAGGCTAACAGTCTACCTACAGCAGAAGAAATAGAAGCTGCTGAGAAAAAATGGGCAAGAGGATCTATGGGTTTCTATGAAGATAATGGATCAAAAGATGCCTTGGGAGTTTTTAAAAATAGTGTGCCAGAAGATAGAGATTCAGGAATGAATTCGGCTGAATACCTTAGAAAAAATAGCGTAATCACAGAAAATGATGCCAGAGACCTAGATATGATGAAAAAATCAATCGAGGCTATAGTTGAACTTAATAAAATAAGACAAGAGCGTGGAGGAATAGATGGCAGAAAGCTTGCAATAGTAGGTATATCCGATTTTGAAATGGCAGTTGCCCAAGGAAATGCAAACTATTCTCAGGATTTGATAGATCATGCTAGTCAATACAATCCACCTTATGAGAACTTGGCTTGGGGAAGTGAAACTGCAAGAAAAGCTCTAGAGGGTTGGTATGATGAGAAAGAATTGTTTGATATTCTTAGAGAGAGAGGATACAAGACAAGACGCGAAATGGATAATGCCCTAGCAAATGATAAAGCTTTAATTAAGGATCTTAAAGATAAGTATGGTTTTACAGACAATGACTTACAGGTAGGACACTACACAAATATTGTCGATGATTTGATGTGGGGTAGTTGGTTTAGTGGAGATGATTCATCTGTGGCTGGTTACGCCATAAGACCTGCACAAATGCTTGGTATAGTCCAATCTATGGTTCTAAGTCCAAGAAAAAATGATTCTTACGCTAAATCAAAAGTATATACTGTTGAAGAATACAAAGAGAGATTTGATAAATATTATAATGATTTGAAAGCTATAATAAATGGCAAGGAAATAATCACCGAAGAAGATCAAAAGGCGATAGATGAGGCTAGGGCTCTTGTAGATAATCTAAAAGAAAAACTTGCTATAGCAGAAAATGAATTACAAACAGAAAGAAAAAAGCTAAATACAATTAATAATAATTTATTAGAAAAAGAAAATTCATTGGCTAAATTAAATGCTGCCATAACAGAAAATGAAGAAAAAATAAAACAATTAGACGCTAAGAAAGCTTCTGATATAGAAACTATTAACTCTATAGAAAAAGATTTAACTTCCATAAATGAAGTGTTGAATAGCTTAAAAGAAGAAAATAAGGACTATCAAGCAAAACATGACGATCTTTCAAAGAAAATTGAGGAAAAACAAGAAAATCTAGATAATAACAAGAAAGAAATTGAAAGTAAAAGTCTAAGCGTAAATAAACTTACAGAAGATATTAAAAATAAGGAAGATGACCTTGTAAATATCGACCAAAAAAGAGCTGAGCTTAATAGTCAAATAGAAGCTCTTGAAGGTGAAATAGAAAATCTAAAAAACGAAAAAGAAACAAAGACAGAAGAAGTAGAAGCTATAGAAAAATCTTTAGACGATGAAAAAGCTAAAGAAAGTAAACTTTCAGATGAATATAAGGTTCTAGCAAGTGATTTAGAAGAAGCAAAAGCCGACCTAAAGCTAAGTGAAGAAGAAAGAGCACAAAAACAAACTAAACTAGATTCTATTAATAAAGACCTTAAAGATATATCTAACTTGGAAGAAAAACTTGATACTTTAACCAATGAAATAGAAGACTTAGAGAATAAGGCAAAAGACTTAGAAAATGCTAAGAATATTAACAAAGAAAAACTAGAAAAGACAAAGGAAGCTTTAAAAGATCTTGATAAAAAACTATCTGACCTTGATAATATTGACCTAAATAATCCTGAAACCTTCAAAGATTATAAAGATTTAAGCGAAAAATATAATATTCTTAAAAATATCAGAGCTGATAAAGAGGAGAAAGAGAATAAACTTAAAGCTTTAGAGGAAAATGGTGAAAAAATAAAGGATGATTTAGCAAAATTAGAAGAGATATACAAGAAAAAATTAGCGCTAACAGAAATTGCAAGACAAACCTGGCTATCTTACTTTAAGGACGTAGAAATTGACGCTAATGGAGGATTAATCCTAGGCGAATCTAAGATAAATGTGAAAAAATATTATAACGATGAACTTATCCTAGAACTTCCTCAAAGATTAGGCTATAAGTTTGTTAATTGGCTAGCTAATGGCAACAAATACCTAGCTGGAAGTAGAGTTAAGGTTACAGATAATATGATTTTTACTGCTATTTGGGAAAAGATAAGTATCCCTCAAGTAGACGCATCTGGTGATAATAACAACAATAATACTGCGAAACCAAGTGATAAGGATAAATCTCGCGATAATAATAAGTCTAATAAAGATAATAATAAAATAAAAGATAAGAAAAGCACGTCTGTAGCTAAAAATATTAAAGAAAATAAAGCTACTGATATATCTAATAAGGCAAATCCAAAAACTGGTATACCATCTATACTTGCCGAAGTTAACGCTCTTGTTGCATTAATGTTTGGATACAAAAATATTAAGAAAAAAGACTGAAAAATAGCCAACCTACATTACTAGTGTGGGTTGGCTTTTGTGCAAATTATTTGTAATCTTATTCAACTTTATGATATATTAATAATAAGGTAAGGAGGAGCTTATGACAGAAAATAAAAAGGTCAAAAAATCAAAGTTAACCCGTAATATTTTTATTGCCCTGATTTCGGCGATTGTACTTGGACTACTCTTGCAGAGTCAATCGGAAATTTTAAACCTATACATAAAACCGATTGGTGATATTTTCCTAAACCTAATCAAGTTCATAGTAACACCAATTGTATTTTTCTCAATAATTGGCGGAATTGTTTCTATGAGAGATATCAAAAAAGTTGGAGAAGTTGGTGTATTTACCATAATTTATTATTTCTTTACAACTGCCTTTGCTATCGTAATTGGCTTAGGATTTGGTAATGTTTTCAAAGGGATCTTCCCAGTTATAGGAACTAGCAATCTAGAGTTTGAAGTACAAGAAAAGGTATCATTTATGGATACTCTCGTAAATATCTTCCCTAAAAACTTCCTTGCACCAATGTATGAGGCAAACATGCTTCAAATCATAGTTGGAGCTATAATTGTTGGATTCTCAATCCTTGTTATTGATAAATTAAAACAAGAAAAGGCCATCGGTGCTGTAGAAATTTTAAATGAAATATTTATGAAAGCTATGGAATTAATCCTAAGACTTTCACCTATCGGTGTATTTTGTTTACTAATTCCAGTTATAGCTGAAAATGGTCCTATGATTATTGGATCTTTGGCATCAGTTTTACTTGTAGCTTACCTTGCATATCTAGTGCATGGACTTGTTGTTTATTCGTTTACTATAAAAACTTTAGGACACCTAAATCCAATAGAGTTTTTTAAGGGAATGCTTCCTGCAATCATGTTTGCATTTTCTTCTGCATCATCAGTTGGTACTCTTCCAATCAATATGAAATGTTGTGAGGAACTGGGAGCAAACAAGGACGTTACAAGTTTTGTTCTTCCTTTGGGAGCTACTATAAATATGGACGGAACTGCAATTTATCAAGGTGTATGCGCAATCTTTATTGCATCTTGCTATGGCATAGATTTAACCCTTGGACAAATGGTAAGTATAGTTCTAACTGCAACACTTGCATCAATTGGTACAGCTGGAGTTCCAGGATCTGGAATGATAATGCTAGCTATGGTTTTACAATCAGTAAGCCTTCCTGTAGAAGGAATAGCTCTTGTAGCTGGAATCGACAGAATATTTGATATGGGTAGAACAACCCTAAACATAACAGGAGATGCAACAGCTGCAATTATAAATTCAAATAGACTTAGAAAAAAAGGAAAGATAGCATAAAAAAAGAATTCCCCAAAAATGGGGAATCTTTTTTATTGAAAAACTACCAAAAGGATAGTCTATTATTTATTTAATTCAGTTAGTAGGTATTCGCAGTCCATACCGTGAACCATACAAGCCTCTTCAAGAGTTTCGTAAAGTGATGATGGACAAGCAATACAACCCATTCCTGCCATCAAAAGTGTGTTGATAGCTTCTGGTTTTATTTGAATTATTTCGCCGATAATCATATCGCGAGTGATCTTAGCATCACCAGTTTTTTCAGTTGTTTTATTTTCTTCTAAAGCCATATATAGCCCTCCTTGTAGATATTATTTTACTATAAAAATTTTCATAATCAAAGTGTTTTACTAGGGTATGATTAAAGAAGGAGGATTTATGGAAGAAAGAGAAAAGATAATAAAAGAAATCGGAAAAGAAAGAGAAAATCTTTTAAAAATTCAAGAGCAAATGGACTTTAGGGATGGTGGAGTTTTCATCAGATTATTCTTTGAGTCACTTATTATAGATGCGCTAGTTCTTTTGATATTAAGCTTTACAAGGCTTGAAGATTATAAAAAGATAGGAATCTTGCTTGTAGGATTTTTACTTATTTTTATCATTCTTGGAATGATTTATAAGAAAAAACTTATGAAGAAAAAGGATAGGCTCATAGGAGAAAGAATAGCCTGCCAAAAGAGAATAGTAAGTCTTAGCAAAAAATTAAACTAAATAATCTGTTGAAAAAGACCTACTACTTAGTATAGTATTAGCAGTTGATGACTAAGAGTGCTAAGGAGGAAATATGAAACAAGAATTTAAAGCTGAAGCCAAAAAAGTAATGGATCTTATGATAAATTCTATATACACAAACAAGGAAATTTTCCTAAGAGAGTTAATTTCAAACGCTTCAGACGCACTAGATAAACTATATTATATGGATTTAAAATCAGACAATTCAACTGACAAGTCTGATTATTATATAGAAATTATTCCAAACAAGGAAGAAAGAAGTCTGACAATCCTAGATACAGGTATAGGAATGGATGAAAATGACCTAATAGAAAATCTAGGTACAATTGCCAAATCAGGTACAGAGGCCTTTAGAAAAAGCGTAGAAAAATCAGATGTCAAAGATTTGATCGGGCAATTTGGTGTTGGTTTTTACTCTGCATTTATGGTTAGCGACAAGATCCAAGTTCTAACTAAGAAGTTTGGAGCTAGTAAGGCATACTTGTGGGAATCTGTAAATGCAGAATCTTACGAGATAAGTGAAGCTAACAAGGAAGAAAATGGAACTGAGATAAAACTTTTCCTTAAGGAAAATACAGAAGATGTAGACTATGATGAATATCTTGACCAATTTAGGATAAAAAACCTAGTGGAAAAATATTCTAACTACATCAGATATCCAATCAAAATGCTAGTGACAAAGACTAGAAAAGCAGCTGATTTTACTGATGATGATCCAAAATACGAAGATTATAAGGATTATGACATCCTTAATTCAAATGAACCAATTTGGAAAAAGAATAAAAATGATCTAAAAGATGAGGACTATGTGAACTTCTATAGAGAAAGCCACTATGGTTTTGACGAACCTCTATCATGGATGCACTTTAATGTTGAAGGCTTGGTAGAGTTTAAGGCCTTGTTATACATTCCGAAGAAGGCTCCTTTTGATTTCTACTCAAAAGATTACAAGAAAGGCTTGGAGCTTTATTCTCACGGTGTAAAAATCATGGATAGGTCAGAAGACCTACTTGACGATTCGTTTTCCTTTGTAAAGGGAGTTGTTGACAGTGATGATATTAGCTTAAACATCTCAAGAGAAACTCTCCAACAAGATAGACAAGTTAGGGTTATAGCTAAGCAAATCAACAAGAAAATCAGACAAGGTCTAAAGGATTTGCTTAAAAATGATAGGGATAAATACGAATCTTTATTCAAGGAATTTGGCAATAGCTTAAAAGTTTCAATCTATGAATCATTTGGAGCTAACAAATCTGACCTAGAAGACCTACTATTGTTCCATTCTAAAAAGGATGATAAACTAATAACTCTTGCAGAATACAAGGATAATATGAAATCAACTGACGAAGAAATCCTATATGCTGTTGGAGATAATTTAGAAAAAATAAAATCATCACCTGCTTTAGCTATGGTAGAAGAAGATAGAGACGTCTTGCTTCTTGATGAAAAACTTGATGAGTTCTTGATTAAAATGCTAAAAGATTATAAGGAAATTCCATTTAAATCAATCAACCAAGAAGAAGATACAAATGAAGAAAAGGATGAGGAAGATACAAAGCTTGTTGACTTTGTAAAAGAAAATACCCCAGATGATGTTGTAGATGTAAGATTTACTGACAAACTAAAAGATATACCAGCTATGATAAAACAAAGGGGAGAGGTTTCAATTGAGATGGAAAAAACTCTAAAAGATCAACCTCAAGCCATGGGAATTAAGGCTGACAAAGTTCTTGAAATTAGTAAAAACACCAAGGCATACACAATCCTAAGTGAAAATGTAGGCAAAGATGACGAAAAAGCTAAGATGATTACAAATCTCTTGCTAGACCAAGCAAGACTTATGGAAGGACTTGAAATAGAAAATCCTGTTGAATATTCTAAAAATATCTGGAAACTAATCTAGGCTATAAATAACTAATACAAGTGAAAGCATAATTAACTTTCACTTGTATTTTTTTATAAATATTTTTATATATAAAATTAATTAAAGCTTGCAATAGAGAGGATTAGACCAACTAAAAAATTATCAAAAATTATTTGACATGGGCTTTTACAAGCGTATAATTAATTATTTAATTTGACATTACTTATGATTCATAGTATAATAGTACACATAATGAATGAGAGGATGATTAAATGGCACATAAATCAGTTCAAGATATTAGAGATGAAGTAAGAAGTAATGTGGGTAAGGAAGTTATTCTCAAAGCAGATATGGGAAGAAAAAGGATTAAAACCAAAACTGGTGTAATCGTCAATGCTTTCCCAAGTGTATTTACAGTAAAGGTTAACAATGATTTTGATGTTGAAAGAACAGTATCTTATACATACTCAGATATCTTGACATCAACTGTTAAACTTGTAGCTAATTAAAAACTAACTGTTGCAAAAGCTTGCAGCAGTTCTTTTTTTGTCATAAAGGAATTAATATGAAAAAAATATATGCAGATTTACATTCACACACCAATCACTCAGATGGATTACTCGAAATAGAAGATGTTTTAAAAAGAGCTAAGGATAAGGGAGTGGAGGTTCTTGCTATAACAGATCACGATACTAGCAATCACTTTGGAGAAATCAAGAAAAAGGCAGAAGAAATTGGGATAAAAACCCTAAAGGCACTGGAGATGAGCTGTTACGATTATGAAGTAGACAAGAAAGTCCACATAGTTGCCCTATTTTTGCCAGAAGAAACTCCTAATATTGATAACTTGTGCAATGATTTTCTAAAAAGAAGAGATAGTAATCACAGGAAGTTGATCGAGGATTTAAATAAAAAAGGCTACGATATAAGCTATGCTGATTGCAAGAAATATTCTCCCTATTCAATTGTGTTTAAGTCAAATATAATACAGGCACTTAAGGAAAAGTATCCAGAGAAAAAAGAAGAGGTTACTTTTAGTAAAATCTTTGGATCTATGAAAGATAAGAAGAAAAACTTACAAATGGGATATATTGATGTAGAAAAAGGGATTAAGGCAATCCTTGCTGATGGTGCAATACCTATCATAGCTCATCCTTGCCAATATGAAAACTATCCAGAGATAGAAAAATACGTCGGATTTGGTCTAAAAGGAATAGAGATTTCTCATTCAAAGATGAAAGAGATTGACTATAAGATAACTAAGGATATAGCTTACAAATACGATCTCTTAGAATCTGGTGGAACGGACTTCCACGATCCAGACAAACACCATTTTGGGGAATTCGGACTAAGCAAAGATGAGTTTGAGAGTTTGTTAGAAAAAGCTAACAAGACTATTTAAAAATACAATACAGAAATTAAAAAGGGGCTGTTGCAAAACTATGAATAATCATCGTACCATCGTTAGAAGGTTCTCTTAGGAAATTTTCAGTGTAGCCTGCCGGCTCATGGAGGCAAAATTTCCGTGGAGGTTCTTCTAACGATAAAGGTACGATTTATTCATTCTGAAACAGTCCTTTTTTAGTTTATATTTTTTTGTTAACCCAATCACCTTGGTAGAACCTGTATCTTAGGGTTACAAATCGTGACGTTTGATCTGCGAGGACTCCTGTCCAAATTCCTGCAAGTCCCATTCCTAGGATATGAACAGTAAATAGGGTTACTGCACTTCTTATAAAGGTTACTGAAATTAAGGCAACAGCGAGGGTGTATTTGACATCTCCAGCAGCCCTCAGACAACCTCCATAGATTGTTTGAGATATTTGTAGTAAAACGATTAATGTTAGAAATCTAGCTATGATAAGTCCATACTCAATTATGTGTTGGTCTTTAAAGAAGAGAGAGAATATATTTCTTCCAAATACTATTAATATTATTGAGACAACAACTGATATGATAAATCCTATTTGTTGGCAGACTTTACCATATATCTTGGCACCTTCTTTATCATTTGCTCCAAGTGCATTTCCAGATAGGGCGATAGCCGCAACTTGCATACCATTACCAAAGGAAAATGTTAAAGATAAGAGATTCATGCCTACATTGTGAGCAGCAAATATTTCTGTTCCAAGACCTGCCGCAGTAATGGCAGTTATCATAAATCCTATTCTTGCTGATATGTTTTCAACAAAGATATTAAAACCTAAGTTTGCAATTGATTTGGCGATATTTTTGCTATAAGCATATTTCGCTTTGATAATTTCTTTGAAGTTAATGTATGAATCTTTTTTAGTTAAGGATAAAAGACACATTATAGTTGCAACGACAGTTCCAAGAACTGTGGCTATGGCAGCACCTCTTATACCTAAAGCAGGGAAACCTAAGTTTCCGTAGATAAGTAGGTAGTTGAAGGTCATATTTACTATTGAGCTTACTAGGTTTGATACAAAGGCTATTTGAGTATTGCCGCAACCTCTGTGAGCTGCATTTATCACCATAGCAAGGGCGTTAAATATCAAACCTCCCATTATTATTTGAAAATATGATATTGAAAGATTATGAGTTTCTGGATTTGACCCTGCAAATTTTAAAATTGGCGATAAAAATGGCATCATTAATAAATCAACCAATATTACAAAAAATATAACTATGTATATTGCCGTTATTAGAGTACGGTTAGCCTCTGTCCTATCACCTTCTCCTTGCCTTCTTGCAACCAAGGCTGATACTGCAGCATTTATAGCAAAGAAGAATGATAGTGCAATAAACTTTGGTTGAGTAGTTAGACCAATAGCTGCTACTGCCGATGGTCCCATACCAGATACCATGAAGGTATCTATGATATCTGCTATTGATATGAAGAAAAACTCCAAGAGGGCAGGCCATGCTATTGAGATTGATTTCTTCCAATAATCTTTTTTCTGCAAAATCTCCTTCTTTCTAGTCTATAAGTGAGAGATATATTTCGATATTGATATTTTCATCAGTTGAATATTCTATTACGTCTTTATATATTTTTGAAATAATTTCTACAGTTTTCCTGCAAGCTTCTTCGACAGATTTACCTTCAAGATAATAAATTATAAAGAGTCCATCGAATAAATCTCCAGTTCCAGTAAGTCTTTTAGGTAGTTTTGTAAAAGGAACTTTAAAGTCATATCCGTCGAAGCCTTCTACATAATAATTGTCACCATCTGAAACAGAAGTAATAAGATATTTTTGTCCATTTTGTTTGAAAGTGTCATAATCTATATCCAAAAACTTAGCTTCTGTAGCATTTGGAGTTATGATATCAGCAAGCTCTACTAGGGATTTGTAATTATCTAGGATAGTTTCATCTATAGTTTCATATAAAGAACCATCATCTCCCATTATAGGATCAAATAGAACAGTAGTTTCATAGGAGAGGTTTTTGACATAATCATAGATTATATCTCTTTGCTTGGTATTGTGGATATAACCTATAGAAATAAGGTCGAATTTAAAACCTAAGTCCTCCCAGTTTTTGAGACAATCATCTAAGTAGTCTGTACAATCCAAAATAGCATTTTTTCCATAAGAAAAGTTATTAGCAATCAAGGCAGTTGGCAAGAAAAATCCCCTGTATTCCTTATAAGAAAGAACAGAGTCCATCATTTTTCCGGCCATCTTACCTAGTGATACAAAGTCATTTATAATAAGTATGTTTTTCATCAATTTTCACCTCACCTTATATCTTATGAATAATAAATCTTATGTCAAATTATATATGTGTAATATCTAAAGGAAAGTGATATAATTAACCTATGTACAAATTTAATAAAAACATTATTAATAAAATCAATGAAAATAAGTATGTGAAAAAGACCAGAAAGGGTCTGGGGAGTTTGATCTTCTCCCGTGTTGGACTTTTTGTATTTCTAATACTTATACAACTGGGGCTAATGGTCTACTTTTATCATTATCTAAAGGTAGATTCAACTTATCTTGTGGGTGGAGATACAGTTTCTAAACTTTTGATCATGCTCATAATTCTTAATATGGAAGAAGTCTCCAATTCAAACAAGCTTTCTTGGTTTTTGCTTATTGCACTTGTCCCAACATTTGGAATCATTGCATTTTTGATGAGTCACTTTTCTATTGGCTATAGGAGGGAGCAAAGAAAAGTTTTAAAGCTAAATGATGATTCCAGAGCCTACACAGATTTAGATGACAAGTTAGAAAAGACTATAAAAAATAGAGAAGAAAGATTTTATCCAATAGCTAAATATTTAGATGATGTTGGTGGATTTCCTACATACAAAGATACATCTTCAACATATTTTAAGGTAGGAGATGATATGTTTGAAGCTATGCTAAAAGACGTAAAAAATGCCAAGGAATTTATCTTCATGGAGTTTTTCATAATAGACTATGGATATATGTGGGGGACTATACTTGAAGAGTTAGTTAAAAAAGCTAAAGAGGGAGTAGAAGTTAGACTTTTAATTGATGGATCAAACTTGATTACTAGAGTTAAATCTAATTTCCCAGAGGAGATGGCAAGTCTAGGTATAGAATGTAGGGTGTTTTCTAAGATGTATCCTATAGTTTCAACCTATCAAAACAACAGAGACCACAGGAAAGTTATGGTAATAGATGGCAAGTGTGCCTATACCGGAGGGATCAATCTTTCTGATGAATACATAAATGTATATGAAAGATTTGGCCACTGGAAAGATTGCGGTGCACGACTAACAGGAAGTGCAGTCAAATCTTTCGCAATTATGTTTTTAAATATGTGGAACTCTATAGATAAAGAGGCGGAAGATTACACACCTTATCTAAAGACTTATCCTCAAACAGAAGGTAAAGGTTTATATATTCCTTTTGCAGATAATCCTTTGGACAATGAAACTATTTCTAAAAATGTCCTTATTGATATAATAAACAAGGCAAAGACTTATGTATATCTTATGAGTCCGTATTTAATAATAGATGATGAGATTAGAAATGCAATAAAACTTGCCTCTAAATCCGGCATAGATGTTAGAATTTGTCTGCCTCATATTCCAGACAAGAAGATTTCTTTCGCCCTAGCTAAGGACCACTACGAGGGTATGCTTGAGGCGGGAGTTAGGATATTTGAATATACACCGGGCTTTGTCCATTCAAAGACTTGGCTTGCTGATGGTACTATTGGCTTTGTTGGTACAATTAACCTTGACTATAGGGCACTTTATCAAAACTTTGAGTGTGGAGTTTTGATGTATGAGTCAAATAGTTTGGTAGAAATTAAAAATGATTTTGACATTTTCTTTGAAATTGCAACTGAAATAAATATGGAAGATGTTAAAAATATAAGTAAGGCTGAGAAACTTCTAGCAAAAATAGCTAAACCATTTTCAGTTTTGATGTAGATTAAACAAATTTTTAGAACTCCTAAGTGGAGTTCTTTTTTTGTGTAAGTCTTGCAATATTTTCTTTGCGTGTTATAATGTAAATAAGATATGTATGGTATATGACCATACACCATATGGAGGGGATATGTTTAATATAAATTATTCTTCTGAAGTACCTCTATACCAACAAATAGTTGAGCAAACCAAAGAAATGCTTGCGGCTGATTTATTAAAGGACGGGGACAAATTTCCTTCTGTAAGAGAAATATCCAAGAGCCTTTCAATAAACCAAACCACAGTGTCTAAAGCCTTCAAGGAATTAGATAGGTTAGGAATTATAGAAACTAAACCTGGTATAGGTACTTTCATTAAAATTGATGAAGTAAAAATAAAAAATAGCAAAGAAGAGTTTATCTTAAAACTTGAGGATGAATTTAAACAAGCTATATTTTTAGGATTTGACTTAAAGGAAATAAGTGAGATCTATGAAAAAGTAGAAAGGAGTTTGTATGAAGATAAGGGCAAATAATGTTAGCAAGGCTTTTGACGAGAAAAAAGTTTTGGACGATATCTCCTTTAACCTAGAAGAAGGAATGATAACAGGTCTTGTCGGAAGAAATGGATCTGGTAAAACCACTCTCCTAAAATGCCTTTGTGGTATATACGATATGGACTGCGGAAGTTTTACTATAGACGATAAAAAAATATCCAAGAATCCTGATTTAATCAAAAATATAGGATTTTTGCCAGATAGGTTTGATTATTTTTCTTATTTTAAGGTTAATAACATACCAAATTTCTACAAGACAATCTATGATGATTTCGATGAGGACTTCTTTTTTGAGGAAATTAAAAAACAAAATATAGATTCAAATAAAAATGTGAGGAATTTCTCCAAAGGACAAAAAAATATCCTAGGTCTAATTACAATCCTTGCAACGAAGGCCAAAGTTATATTAATAGATGAAATACTTGATGGAATGGATGTTTTAAACAAGAAAGAAATTGTAAACTATCTAATAGATGCTAAGGATAATGGCAGAGCAATCCTTGCCTCAAGTCACGAACTAGATCAGCTTTCTGGTATTTGCGATTATATCTATTACTTAACTATAAATGGTAAACTTATTAATACTAACGATTCTACCATTAATAAAATCAAGAAAGTCCAAGTTGTATTTAAAGACGAGATTTCTAATGATTTCAGGAAAAAAGTTATAGTAGTTAGTGAGATTGGAAGAGTTGCGACTATCCTAGTAAACGCAAGCGACGATAGATTAGAAGATTTGTTAAATAGAGATGACATCATTCAATATGACATCCTAACCCCTAAAATAGAGGATTATTTCTATCTTGAAAAGGGAGGCGAGAAAGATGCGTAATTTTAGAAAGTTATTTAAGTTTACTGCAAAGAGATTTTCAATATGGTTAGCGCTTATAACTGTATTTATGACTATGACAATAGGACTAACTAGTAAAAGATTAATCCAAGATGACTATAAGAGCTTTAAGATGGATGCTATAGAAATATGGGAAGATATAGAAGGTAAAAAGTTTGACAAAGAATTTATCTTGAATGATAAAACTATGGATGATCTGAGTGTCCGTGCTATGAAGTACAAGGAAAAATATAAAATCATGGAAAATGAAAAGATTTGGTCAATGGACTCAGACTTTCAGACTGATTATTATGATAGGTTGGGTAGAGAGGTTAATGCACAAACTGCCCACTATACCTACAATGATTTTATGAGAATCTTCAATAGAACTAGTGATGGCAAGCTAAGTGCAAGTTCTTATTTAGATAATCTTGTTGCTCCTGTGATGATAATTATAGCTCTTTTTGCAATAACTATTACAAGTATAGAAGAATCCATGCCTATATTTGAATTTACAAGAATGATGCCTTGGAAAAAGCGAGACGATCTTTTGATGAAAATTGGGATAGTCTTTATCTTTGGGGTTTTAATCTTTGCTATAAATTCCATAATCCTATCATTTTTATTAAAATCATCTGGATTTGGACCCGTTGTAAGTATGAAAGAATCTTTTAGTCATATTGGCAAAGACCTTCTAGTATTTTTGGCAACATCAATACTATCAACATCACTCGGTTTTATTGCAGGAAACATAATCGGTCATATTGGTTTATTTATTCTAACTATTGGTGGCGTATCTTTACTAAAGGAAGATATCAGCATGCTCGTTAGAGTATTTTCAAACGAAGGTGCTATGGCAATTGACAGTGCCTTTGCAAACTTTATGGATGATAAAAATATATTTGTAAGAACTCTAATAAGTCTAACCAATATAGCAATAGATAACATCATGTCTGTTGCAGCATTTTTAATAATTTCAATTCTTGTGCTACTTTTAGCCCTAACAGTAAATAAAAAATCAACATCTGAAAGAAGTGGATATATGATAGTATCTAAGCCAATAGGGATATTTGCTAAAATAATCGGAAGCTTGACCCTTGCTAATATAATCACTTCAATCCTATCAAGTATGTTAGTTGAATCAGCTGGAGTAGTCTCCATAATAGTATTTGCCCTAGCCATGTTGCTAAGTTACAAATTCTTTGATATTCTATTTAAGATAAGACTTAAATTTTAAGGAGTAAGTATGGCAAAAGATAGACTAAGTTGGCAAGAATATTTTATGAAACTTGCAAAAAATGTTGCAAGGAGAGGAACGTGTGACAGGGCATATGTTGGTTGTGTTATTGTAAATGAGGAAAATAGAATAGTAACAACAGGATACAATGGATCTATATCAGGCAATCCCCACTGTGATGAGGTAGGTCACACCATGAGAGATGGGCACTGTATTGCAACGATTCACGCTGAGATGAATGCAATATTATATTGTGCCAAGGAAGGAATCGCCCTAAAAGACACCATCTGCTATGTAACACATTTTCCTTGCCTAAATTGCACCAAGTCCTTAATCCAAGCAGGTATCAAGAAAATATACTATAATGTAGCCTACAGGATGGACGATTATGCAGTAGAGCTTTTAGAAAAGAACAATATAGTCTATGAACAAGTAGAGGTCAGTGATTAGATGAAAATTATAGCGTCTGATTTTGACGGAACTATCTATGTAGATGAACACTTTAAGGAAAATGATCTAAGAGCTATCAGATCTTTTCAGGCTTCTTCTGGTATCTTTGGGATAGTTACTGGGAGAAGCTACTTTTCCCTAAAAAGCTTGATTGATGGAAAAATAAGCCCAGATTTTATCATAGCCAACAATGGCTCTCATATCCTAATAAATGATAAAAAAGAAATGAAAGAAGTTTACAAGACTACTTTGGATAAGGATAGGCTAAGAGAGATAATTGATTATTACAAAAAAGATTATCCAATAAAGATTTTTACAGACTTGGATAGAAAGGTAGATAGCTTAGAAGAACTAGAAAAAGATGAAGAAATCTATTCCCTAGCTATTTATAGTGATGATTTCTTGGACAATCCTTTCGAGGATCTATTTTCCTTCCACAAATCAATTGGAGTAATTGACGTTATAAATAAACATATATCTAAGCAAACAGGCATAGAATTTATAAAGAAATTTTACTCTTATGATAAAGATATCATAGCCATAGGCGATGATTACAATGATATAAGCTTTTTAAAAGAAACTCCTTTATCATTTACCCTAAATTATGTGACAGAAAAATCTGTAATAGATGTCTGTAAGTATAGGGTAGAGGATATAAGTGAATTGATAGAAAAATACGGACAATAAAACCGACTCGTGATGAGTCGGTTTTGCTTTTGTTATTTATGAAATGTATTATTGAAGTTTTTCAACTTCTACCAAAGATAAGATATCCATTATCTCATCACGACTTGCAAGGTCTAATACTCTTGCAGTGGCAGATGCACTTGCCACAGACATCCTGTAGGATTCTACTGGATCTCCATCGCGAACTATAGTTCCCAAAAATCCTGCAATCATGGCATCTCTGCAGGCAACTGTATTTATGATTTCCTTATCATCTTCTACAGTTTTTGATTGGTAAACTTCATCTTTGGTAAAGAACATTGATCCGCTAGCTCCATAGGATATGATGACATATTTTGCTCCCATTTCTACTAGTTTTTTACCATAAGGAATGTAGTCTTCTTTATTTTCAATTCTAACATTAAATATTTCTTCTATATCTTCACCGTTTGGTTTTACAAGAAGAGGTTTTTGTTTGACCATATCTAGTAAATATCTTGCAGGAACATCAGCTACGAAATCTGCACCATTAGCAGTAGCAACTGATACAAGTCTTGTGTAAATATCATTATCTAGGCCATCTTCCATTGGAGGAACAGATCCTCCGAATATGATTGTATCACCTTCTCTAACTCTTGATAGATAATAAACTAATTCATCTACTTCGTCAGATTGTATAGTTGGTCCTGGGAAGTTTATCATGGTTTCTTGCTTGTTTTCAAATATTTTGATATTTGTTCTGTTGTGATTTTTCATTTTGACAAAGTTGGTGCTGATATTTTCTTTAGTTAGCCAATCGGTAATGAATTCCCCTTGAAATCCTCCAACAAAACCTGTAGCTATTGTTGGAATCCTAAGGGATGAAAGGATTCTTGATACATTTAGGGCCTTTCCTCCTGGTAGGGATCTTTCAGCTAAGATATCATTTTGTTGGCCTAGGTTGAGATTTTTAAGTTCAACGAATAGGTCAATGGATGGGTTGAGGGTTACGGTATAAATCATTTTTACTCCTTATTCTTTTCTTTCCTTTTTCTATAATTTCAGACTTCTAATACTTTCTATAATTTCTTCCATGTGCATACCATGACTTCCCTTTACAAAAACGAGAGTAGATTTTGTAATCAAGGATTTTAATTTATCTATCAAATCGTCCTTGTCAGTAAAATGAAAAGTTCTGTCTTTTGGGAAATTATTTAAAGCACCCTTATACATATGATATGATAAATTTCCGAAAAATAAACAATAGTGAATATCTTTAGGATCGATATCAAGGCCTACTTCATAGTGTAGCTCGTCTTCCTTATCACCAAGCTCCAGCATATCACCAAGGACTACTATTTTGTTATTGTAGCCATCTAATAATTTACATGTGGCAAGGCCAGATTTTAGGGATTGGGGATTTGATTTGTATGAATCATCTAAAACGTCAAAACCATCAAATTCAATCATGCTAGACCTGTTGTTAGCTGGTCTTACCTTTATAAGGCCGCTTTTTACTTCATTTGCATCAAGGCCTAGGATATTTGCGATAAGTAAACAGCAAGCGCCATTATAGATATTGTGTCTACCTAAAAGTGGAATATCATAAGTTTCATCGTCATGGCTAAAAGAAACTTTAGCAGGTGTGCTAGGGATTTCTTTAACAACAAAGTCATTATCATCTTCTAGTCCAAAGCTAATTATTTTTTGATCCACCTTATAAGAGTCAATTTCTTTTTTCATAGTTTCATCATCACCATTGTAGATGAAAATTCCATCATCACTTAGTCCTTCGACAATCTCCATCTTAGCCTTTAGGATTCCTTCTTTTGATTTTAGGTTGTGTAAATGGCTATCACCGATATTTGTAATAATTGCAATATCAGGAAGGGCTATATTTGATGTTAAGGATATATCGCCAAATTTATCTGTACCAAGTTCGACTACTGCAATTTCAGTATCTTCATTTAAAGAAAGGATAGTTTTTGGAACACCTATTTCGTTATTTAGATTGCCGATAGTTTTTTGGGTTTTGTACTTGGTACTAAGGACTTCATATAAAAGGTCTTTTGTAGTTGTTTTACCATTAGAACCAGTTATACCAATTACTTTGACATTTAATTCTTTCCTATAAGAACGAGCTAAATCTTGGAGAGCCTTTAGTGTATCGTCAACTCTTATATAAGGAATACTTATATTATTTTTAATCTCATAATCTCTATCTATAAGAAAAGCACTTGCTCCCTTATCCTCGCACTCTTTTACAAAGAGTCTACCATCAAAGACTTCTCCAACTAAAGGAATATATAAGTTATTTTCCTGAATAGTTCTAGAGTCAGTTGAAACGCCGGATATTTTCACATCTTTATAATTTGGATCGCAAAGTGATCCGCCTAGCATTTCTGCTATTTGACCTAAATTTCTTTCTATCATCTTTGCCCCCTTCTAAGTCCATCTTCTATTAGTATATCTAGAAGCTCTGAGAAAGATTTGTCATACATAAGTTCACATAGTCTTGCAAAAAATGATGAAGGAGTAAAACCAGGGAAGGTATTTATTTCATTTACATAGAAATTGCCATCATTAGCATAGAAAATATCAACTCTAGCAAAACCCTCGCAACCACAAGCTACGTAGCATTTTTTAACAAATTCTTGAGCTTCTTTTAATTTATCCTCATCTAACTTATAAGGAAGGGATTCTTTTGTAGATTTAGAAAAATATTTTGCGTCGTAGTCAAGGAAGGTGTGATCTGAAATGTAAGCTGCAGGCTTTGATACATCTGGATTCATATCACCAACAACTGCAAACTCAATCTCTTGACCTTCGATTAGCTCTTCTACTAAAACTTTTTTGTCATATTTTAAAGCCTCAAGACCAGAATCTAAAAGCTCTTTTCTTGTAGTAACCTTATTAACACCAACAGAAGAACCATTAGCAGAAGGTTTTACTATAAGAGGAAGTCCAATTTCTTCTATACATTTATCTAAGAAATTATCATCTAAACCTTCTTTATTAGTGTAGAGATATTTTGCTTGTCTTAGTTTATTTTTCTCAAAGATATCGTTACTTGTAACCTTATCCATGCAGATTGCAGAGGAAAGAAGTCCATTTCCTATATAAGAAATACCAGCCACATCTAAAAATGCTTGGATAGTACCATCTTCACCGTAAGTACCGTGTACTACAGGAAGAATGATAGTATTATCAAGGTCCTCTTTGCTGATTATATCAAGGAAATTAGAAATAGATTTAGTCTTACTTTCCTTTATATCTTTTACCAAATCAAACTCATCATTAGTTTCGATTTTTTCGAAAGGTTCAGAAAAAGCTCCTTTCTTATCAATATATACAAGTTTAATATTATATTTATTCTCGTTTAAATTGTTGCTAATATTTAGGGCACTTCTTAGGGCGATGTCATGCTCACTAGAAGGTCCACCACATAAAATATAGACGTTTATCATTTGTTGCTCTCTTTCATTTTAATTCTAGGTTGATTATACTACATATTGAAAAGATGGGCGAATATTAGCCTTTTATATATATAGAAATTTTTATAATAAAGAATTATTAGAAAATGAAAACGATATATTACAAAATTAATTACATTTGTAACAAATTAATAGCAAAATACATTTTAAAAATGTACAAAAAACTATAATGAATTTTAAAATTATAGAAAAATTTGATCTATTTCAATTAAAAATCATTTAGTTTTTCCTAGATAAGGTTTAAATTTCAATATTTAACAAAAAATTATCAAAATATCAGAATCTACATAATATCTACACAATTAAAAGGTACAATATCAATTGTGAAAAATACTTGTTAACATTTTGTAACTATTGTAACAAGAAAGTTGAAAATAATTTTAGAATATATAAATAACAAAAAGAAAGTAAGGAGATTATAAATGAAAAATATTACAAAGTACGCACTAGCAGCAGCTCTAGTTTTACCTTCGGTTTTTAGCATTGGAGCAAAAGAAGCAAAAGCAGATAGCTTAGTTATAAACAAAGAAGTTGCTGACGCAGTTAACGTTAGATCATCAGCAGAAGAGAAGGACAATGTCATTGGTCTTATAAATGATGAAAATAGATCTTATGAAATACTTGGCAAAGCAAATGGATTCTTCAAAATTGACTTTGAAGGAAGAGAAGCTTTCGTTGGAACACCTTGGTTTAATGTAACTAAGGAAACAGAAGTTCTTGCTCCATCTAACTTTAGAAAAGAAGATAACCTATCTTCAGAAATCATTAAAGTAGTTGCTGAAGGAAGCAAAGTAGAAGTTCTTGGTGAAGGACAAAACGGATATGTTAAGGTTAAATTTGAAGGTCAAGAAGGTTATATATACAACAACCTACTAAGATCATTCAAAGAAAAGAAACAAGAAGCTAAAAAAGAAGCACCAGCTCAACAAGCTTCTCAAGCTCAAAGCCAACAAACATACGAAGAACCTTCATATGATTATTATGAAGAAACAACATATTACGAAGAACCTTCAAATGATTACTATGAGGAAGAAGAAGTAAGCTACCAAGGAGATTCAAACTGGGCAAAAGAATGGATAGCTCAAAGAGAATCTGGTGGATCTTATACAGCATACAACCCAGCAGGTGGATACTATGGTAGATACCAACTTAACCCATCTCTAGTTGGATACGGTGCAAGCCCTGCAGAACAAGAAGCTGCAGCTGATGCTTACGTAGCACAAAGATACGGATCATGGGAAAACGCTCAAGCATTCTGGGCAAACAATGGTTGGTATTAATCAAAAATAATATAAATAACTAAGGCAGAAGATAGATATCTAATCTTCTGCTTTTTTCTTGGATAAAATACTCTTATTACCTTGCACAAACTTTTTAATTAAAATTAATTCTGTACTCTAATATATAAAAGGGTAAAATCTTAAGTAGATAAAGGCTCTAAGGAGGAGATTATGAAAGCCATACTAACAGTTATTGGAAATGACCAAGCAGGAATTATTTATAAGGTATCAAAAATCTTATACGAATATAATATTAATATTTTAGACCTAAGCCAAACTATCATGGAAGATCAGTTTGCAGGTATGTTTAATATAGATTTTTCAAAGGCTAATGCAGATTTTTCTGAGATTAAAAAGGCCTTCGACAAATTAGCAGAAGAAACAAAACTTGAGATAAGAATTCAAAACGAAAAGCTTTTTGACGTGATGCACAGGATTTAATATGGATAAGAGTAATATTTTAGAAACAATAAAAATGCTCGATGAGGAAAATCTTGATATTAGAACCCTAACTATGGGGATTTCCCTTTTCGATTGTATAGATAAGGACTACAAGAAAGCTTGCGATAATATTTATAACAAGCTAATGAGAGAATCAAAAGATTTCATTAAGGTAAGCAAGGAAGTTTCAAGGATATATGGAGTACCAATAATAAATAATAGAATATCAGTTACTCCTATTTCTTTGATTGCAGCAGCAACTGACCTTGATGATTACACTCCTTTTGCTGAAGTTTTAGATAAGGCTGCAGCTGATATTGGAATTGATTTTATAGGTGGATTTTCTGCTCTAGTTCAAAAGGGAATGACCAAATCTGATGAGATCTTGATTAAATCAATCCCTAAGGCACTCTCAACCACAAACCTAGTTTGCTCTAGTGTAAATGTTGGTTCTACCAAGGCTGGGATTAATATGGATGCAGTTGGACTTTGCGGGGATGTTATAAAAGATTTGGCAAAGAGAACTTCTGATACAGATTCTTTAGGTTGCGCTAAGCTTGTTATTTTCTCAAATGCAGTGGAGGATAATCCATTTATGGCAGGAGCCTTCCACGGGGTTAGCGAAGCAGAAACAGTTATAAACGTAGGTGTATCAGGGCCAGGTGTTGTAAAGGAAGCAATTTCAAACAAGAAAGACCTTCCTATCAATGAAATTTGCGAGATTATTAAAAAGACAGCCTTTAAAATTACTAGAATGGGTGAGCTTGTAGGAAGAGAAGTTGCTGATAGATTAGGCAAAAATTTTGGCATCTTAGACTTATCACTTGCACCAACTCCAGCCATTGGAGATTCTGTTGGTAGAATCTTGGAAGAAATTGGAATAGATAATGTTGGAGGACACGGAACAGTTGCAGCCCTTGCCTTGTTAAATGATGCAGTCAAAAAAGGCGGACTTATGGCAAGTGCATCTGTTGGTGGACTTTCCGGAGCTTTTATTCCTGTAAGCGAAGATGAAGCTATGATTAAAGCTGCAGATGGAGGGTTCTTAACATTTGACAAGCTTGAAGGCATGACTTCTGTCTGTTCCGTAGGTCTTGATATGATTGCTATCCCAGGAAAGACAAGCTCAACTACAATAGCGGCAATGATTGCAGATGAGGCAGCTATTGGAATGATAAACGGAAAAACTACAGCTGTTAGAGTTATACCAGTAATTGGTAAAGATGTTGGTGAATACGCAGAGTTCGGTGGACTTTTGGGATATGCTCCAATAATAGATGTAGGAAATTCAAATTCGGATATAATGATTAAGAGGGGAGGACACATACCTGCCCCAGTTCATTCATTTAAAAATTAAGGAGTATTATATATGGAAAATAAAAACCCAATTGTAACTTTTGAGATGGAAAATGGAGATGTATTTAAGGCAGAGCTTTATCCAGAAATAGCTCCAAATACTGTAAGAAACTTCATTTCCTTAGTTAATCACAATTTCTACGATGGAGTTATCTTTCACAGAGTCATAAAAGGATTTATGATTCAAGGAGGAGATCCAGAAGGAATTGGAATAGGCGGACCAGGTTATGCTATCAAGGGAGAATTTTCTGCTAATGGATTTAAAAACGACCTAAAACATGAAAGAGGCGTTTTGTCTATGGCAAGATCAATGATGCCTGATTCTGCAGGTAGCCAATTTTTCGTAATGCATAAGGATAGCCCACACTTGGATGGTCAATATGCAGGATTTGGTAAGGTAATCGAGGGAATGGATGTTGTAGATAAGATTGCAGAGACAAAAACTAATTTCCAAGATAAACCAAAACAAGACCAAGTTATGAAAAGTGTAACAGTTGAAACATTCGGCGTAGACTATGACGAGCCAGAAATTATAGAATAAAAAAGATCAGGAAGATCTCTACTTTGGCGGAGACTTCCTGATTTTTCTTTCTTATTTTTCATCATATATTTCTAAAAACTTCTCTAAGACATCTATTTTTTCTCGTATTAATTGACCTTCATCGGTATCTTTTTTAAGCATCCTAGGAAGCAAGATTTCTACTTCTCTGATATTTGGAGTGTAGCTTGAAACATCATCTGTGATAGACTTATAGGACTTGTGTTCTGCAAGAGCGACATGGTGAGAGTTATATACTAGAGTGTAACCTGCGATTCCTGTTTTTGCTTGGTAAGGTTTTGAAATTCCACCGTCTATAACATATAATTTGCCATTTCCTTTTATTGGACTATCGCCCTTTTTAACCTTGACAGGAACATGACCGTTTATTATTCTTCTTCTACTATCTTTGACAGCAAACTCATCTAAGATCATATCCACAATTTCTTCTTTTTCGCTTAGCTTAAAGTAAGGATTGTAGACTTCTTTTCTAAGGTCCTTGCTATCTACAAAGAGATTTTCAAAATAAGAATATTGACTCTTGCCAAAGATTGGAGAATATCTTCCATTAATCAAATACCACATCACATCTTTTGAGAATAAATCATCTGTAAAATAAGCATCTCTAACAACCTTATCTAAAGCATCCATTAGTTTCTTGCCAGCATAAGACTTGCCCTTTATTGTAATTTCTTGGAACTTTCCATCTTCTGTTAGAGGGATACAACCATGAAATAGGAGGGAACCATTTTCTGTCTTATACATTTGACCCTTCTTGTAGAGATATCTTATGTGACGGTTAAGTTTTTCTCCTTTTGTAAAATCGCTAGTAAGAATATTAATCACAAATTCTTCTGCAGAGGTGAGCTTTAGAGGATCTTTAGGATCTATAGTTGGGAAGTGAGTATCCTTCATAGGCTCGCCCTTGTAGGTTCTTTTTTCAAAATCTATATATTTTAGGCAATTTCTATCATCTACATTGAATTCTGGATTCCTATTTATAAGTTGGCCGTCAAGCTTAAATCTGATTACTGAAATTGCCTTATACATTTTGGCTGCAACTTCGCCGCTGACATTGTCATAGATATTTCTATCATAAACCCTTGGCATAAATAGCCTGCATGGATCGTCCCTGTAGGTTCCAAGGGCAAATTCGTGGAGAGGTCTTAGGTTAATTCCGTAACCATCTTCTAGCATATCGAAATTATTATAAGAAATAGCATTGGCAACACAAGCTGCAACTAGGGCTTCATTTCCGCTGGCAGCTCCCATCCATGCTACATCGTGATTGCCCCATTGGAAATCTACATTTGGGAAGTTTAGAAGTTCATCCATTATTATATGTGGGGAAGGTCCTCTATCGTAGATATCTCCAACTATGTGGAGTTTGTCAACTGAGACTCTTTGGATTAATTTGGAGATAGCAATGATAAACTCACTAGCAGAATTATATTTTACGATATTTGCCACAAGAGATTCGTAATATTCTTTTTTGTTAAACTCGGAATCGTTAGTATATAGAAGTTCGTCTATTATATTAGTGTAGGAACCTGTAAATTTACTTTTGACGTAGGCCTTTGGGTACTTGGTTGACACAAACCTAAATAGGTTTATGAGTCTATGAATGGTAATAGTTAGGAAATCATTAGTTAATAAATCGTTTTCTTTATACTCTTTCAAAAACCTTGCAGGATCATAGATAAGTTCGGCTAATTCATCTTGGTCTTCCTTGATTAAGGTATCTCCATATAGCTTGGAAATTTTATCTCTAATATTTCCAGATGCAGACCTTAAAAGGTGAAGGAAGGCATCACTTTCCCCGTGGATATCAGAGAAAAAATACTCTGTACCCTTTGGAAGGTAAAGCTTTGAGTTTAATGAAATAAGTTCATCTTTGATACTTGATTTAGTTGGGTAGATATCTTTAAGCAGTTTTAAGTAGTTTTTGTCCATAATTCTCCTCTTTTCTTCTTACAATACTATATACCCATTTTTGATAAGAAAAAAAGGACGATTTGTATCGTCCTTTCTATGGTTTATATTAATGCAAGCTTTTTACTTAGAACTTTCAACTTGTTATTTGTCTTCGCCATAAACTTATTTATCTTCATCTGATAAATCTTCTGTTGCGATTTCTTCTTTAGATAAATTGTCCGCGATTTCTTCTTCTGGCAAGATATCGTCTTTTTTAACTAAAACAGAATCATCTATATTTTCTAAATCACCTATACTAGAATTTGATGGTTCATCCATATAATCTTTTTCATCATTTGTCTTGTTTGGAATAGTAACAGGTTCATCTTGTGTTGTAGTTTCGTTGATATCTTTAGATTCTTCTTCTGGTTTATAGACTTCATCATCTTTGGCAAAGTCTAGAGAATAATGGATATCTTCATCTATCATTTTCTCATTATCAATTTCTGCACTCTCTTTATTTTCGTCTAATGGTGTATTAGTTTTTTTTAGTTTTTCTTTTCTTCTTGCCTTGCCCTTTCTTTTTTTAGGGCCTTTTTCCTTGAAGGTTTGTCCGTATAGACCTTTGGATTTAGCAGCAAGACCTAAAATTGATGCGAAAATCACTAGGACATTTATAGCAATTGGAACATACACTAATTTTTCTCTGATAAACAATAGTATTAAAAGGTCAATTACTATAAATAAAACTGAGAAAAATATGTTGGATAAGTTTTTCTCGCCAGTCTTGCCGGCATAAAATATATTTCTAGCAACTCTAAAGTTAATGAGAAAACCAATAACTAAAAATACAATTGCAATTGGTTTTACAAAACCTAGGGAAATGTTAGAAAAACCAACTAAGTCCAAGAATCCTTTTAGCAAGCTTTTATCTACAAAGGCAGCAAAGATACCTGCAAATAAAAATAAAATTGTAACAACAGACCTAAACAGCCCGCCTATTATTGTTAAAAATCTTGTAGTCTTTTTCATAATGCCTCCATTTATTATAATTATAGCATATAATATTGATTTGTTTATAAATTTTATTAGAGTATAATTAATCCAAAGATTTGCCAGAAGAAGGAGGGTTTTATGCTATTTGATCAAGTAATAGATAAAAGGGTCTCATATAGGAAGTTCACTGATGATAAAGTTAGTGATGAAGATGTAAATAAACTTTTGGATGCAGCAAACAAATCTCCAATAGCAAATGGAGCTTATGATGATTGTAGACTAACCGTAATTAGAGATAAAGTTATAATAGATGAAATTGTTAGCGAATATCAAAATCTTACGGGAAAGACATCTAATCCTTTGTTTGATACCGACCTATTTATTTTGTTTTCTTCAAAGAAGGATACAAACGCTAGATATGAAGATGCAGGTTGCGTTATTGAAAATATTTGCCTAAAGGCCACAGAGATGGGTCTTGGTTCTTGTTATATAAGAGGAGCTATCAATACTATAGGTAAAGATGGCAAATATATAGCAAAACTTTCCTTAGATGAGGGATTTTATCCAGTAAGTGGCGTAGTAATAGGTCATGTAGATGGTGAAATACCTCCTAGAAAGCATGAAATCAAAACGAATTTTATTGTATAAGGATTGAAATATACAACAGAAGATAGAAAGAAAATATTAAAAGATTAAAGAAAGGAATCTCGAAAAAGGACTTGAATGGTTGATTATAATATGGTATAATTAACAATTGCTAGAAATCTAATTATCGAGATTTTTTTATTTTTTTGAGTAGATATCAGTAAAGGCTTTTTGACAGACTAAAAGGCCTTGAAACAGACAAGGAGTAATGATTAATGGCCCAATTCCATGAACAAATGTTTGGAAGAACTAAGAGAAAAAGTTTCTCCAAATTTCCTCAAGTATTAGATTTACCAAATTTATTAAAAGTCCAAAAAGATTCATATGAATGGTTTTTAAAAGAAGGTCTAGGTGAAATATTAGAAGATATTTCCCCAATTGAAGACTACAATGGAAACCTAATTCTAGAATTTATTGGCTATGAATTTGATGAAGAAACAAAATATTCTGTAAAAGAATCTAAATACAAGGATGCAACATATGCCAGAGACCTTAAGGTTAAGGCTAGACTTATAAATAAAGAAACAGAAGAAGTTAAAGAACAAGAAGTTTTCATGGGAGATTTCCCAATGATGACCGATTCAGCAACCTTCGTTATCAATGGTGCTGAGAGAGTTATTGTAAGTCAGCTTGTAAGATCTCCTGGGGTTTATTATGCAGAAGAGACAGACAAGAGCGGGGATATGATGTATTCTTCTACAGTAATCCCTAACCGTGGTGCTTGGATTGAGTTTGATACAGATGCAAGTCATACTGTAAATGTTAGATTAGATAGAACTAGAAAACTCCCAGCTACAACCCTAGTTCGTGCGCTTTTGTTTGAAAGCGATGAAGAAATAATAAACGCTTTGGGTGATACTAAACACCTAAGAAACACTCTAGAAAAAGAAAATTCTGAAACAAGCGAAGAAGCTTTAATAGAAATATATAGAAAGCTAAAACCAGGCGATCCAGCCAGCGTTGAGTCTGCAACAAATTTAATAAACAATCTTTTATTTGATGATAGAAGATATGACCTTGCTAGAGTTGGTAGATATAAATACAATTTAAAACTTGCCCTAGCTAATAGGATTGAAGGTCTTCGTGCAAAGGACGATATTATAGATCCAGAAACTGGGGAGTTTTTCGTAGCAGCTGGAGAAGTAATATCCAAAGATACTGCTCAAGCTATTGAAAATGCAGGTGTAGTAACAGTAGATGTTATCAAAAAGGATGAATATTCCGGCGAAGATAAAGTACTTAGAGTTGTAGGAAATAACTTTGTAGATTTATATTCTTTCGAAGAACTTAAAGATGTAGATGTAAGTGTTGATGACTTTAGCGAGAAAGTTTACTTCCCTGTTATGAGAGAAATAATAGATGAAGCAAGCTCTCCTGAAGAGATTAAAACTCTTATGGAAAGAAGAAAGAAAGAGCTTTGTCCAAAACACATCACAAAATCTGATATCCTAGCAGTAGTAAATTATCAATTTAACCTATTTGAAGGAATTGGTTATGTTGATGACATCGACCACTTAGGAAACAGACGTGTTAGAGGAGTAGGTGAACTTCTACAAAATCAATTTAGAGTAGGACTTGCCAGAATGGAAAGAGTTGTTCGCGAGAGAATGACAACTCAAGATCCAGATCTTGCAACTCCACAAGGCTTAATCAACATAAAACCTGTAACAGCAGTTATAAAAGAATTCTTTGGTTCATCCCAATTATCCCAATTTATGGACCAAACAAACCCAATGAGCGAATTAACTCACAAGAGAAGATTATCTGCTCTTGGACCAGGTGGTTTGTCAAGAGATAGAGCAGGTGTCGAAGTAAGAGACGTACACGATTCTCACTACGGAAGAATCTGTCCAATAGAAACACCAGAAGGACCAAACATCGGTCTAATTACATCTCTAACAACTTATGCTAGAGTAAATAAATACGGATTTATCGAAACACCTTACAGAGTTGTAAAAGAAGGTGGAATAGTAACAGATGAAATCGACTATCTAACAGCAGATATAGAAGATGACTTCATCATTGCACAAGCCAACGAACCTTTAGATGAAAACAATAGATTTATAAATGATAGAGTTTCTGGTCGTGGATTAAAGGGTGAAAATGATATTTATCCAAGAGAAAAAATCCAATACATGGACGTTTCTCCTCAACAGATCGTATCTGTAGGAGCAAGCTTGATACCATTCTTGGAAAACGACGACTCTACTCGTGCACTAATGGGTGCCAACATGCAACGTCAGGCAGTTCCATTAATCAAATCTGAAGCTCCAATTGTAGCTACAGGTATAGAACACAGAGCTGCGAAAGACTCAGGTGTATGTGTAGTTTCAAGATCTAAGGGTGAAGTAGTTTATGTTGGAGATGAACATATCAAAGTCAAAAGAGACTCTGATGGTGAAATCGAAGATTACGAATTACTAAAATTTGAAAGAGCCAACCAAGGAACAACTATTAACCAAAGACCAATCGTCAAAAGAGGAGATAAGGTTGAGGCTAACGAAATCCTTGCAGATGGTCCATCAACAGACAATGGAGAACTTGCCCTTGGTAAGAATATCCTAATAGCCTTTACAACTTGGGAAGGATACAACTTCGAGGATGCTATGCTTCTAAACGAAGAACTTGTAATGGACGATGTCCTAACATCAGTTCACATAGAAGAACATGAATGTGAAGCAAGAGAAACTAAACTTGGTGCAGAAGAGATTACTAAAGATATTCCAAATGTCGGCGATGATATGAAAAAAGATCTTGACGAAAATGGAATCATTAGAATCGGTGCAGAAGTTAAGAGCGGAGACATCCTTGTAGGTAAGGTTTCACCAAAAGGTGAGACAGAACTTTCACCAGAAGAAAGACTACTTCGCGCAATCTTTGGAGAAAAAGCTCGAGAAGTTCGTGATACATCTCTAAAAGTACCACACGGTGAGAGCGGAATAGTAGTTGATGTAAAAGAATATAACAAAAAAGATGGAGACGAACTATCTCCAGGTGTAAATAAAGTAATTAGAGTGTATGTAGCTGCCAAAAGAAAGATCATGGTAGGAGATAAGATGTGCGGTCGTCACGGTAACAAGGGTGTCGTATCTCGTATTCTTCCTAGAGAAGACATGCCATTCTTGCCAGACGGAACTCCACTTCAAATCTGCCTAAACCCACTAGGTATCCCAAGCCGTATGAACCTTGGTCAGGTACTAGAAGTTCATATGGGTCTTGCTGCAAGAACTATGGGTTGGAAGATTGCTACTCCAGTATTTGATGGAGCACTCGATACAGAAATAGAAGAAGTATTAGAAGAAGCTAAAAAGACAGCACCTTTCGTTAATAAAACTGGTAAGATCACCCTCCGTGATGGTAGAACCGGACTTCCTTTCGAAAACCCAGTTACAGTAGGTGTAATGTATATGCTTAAACTTCACCACATGGTTGAAGAAAAAATCCACGCAAGATCTATTGGACCATACTCACTTGTAACCCAACAACCACTTGGTGGTAAGGCACAATTCGGTGGCCAAAGATTTGGTGAGATGGAGGTTTGGGCACTTGAAGCTTATGGTGCAAGTCATACCCTCCAAGAAATCCTAACTGTAAAATCAGATGATGTTACAGGAAGAGTTAAGACTTATGAATCAATAGTTAAGGGTGAAAATATTCCTGAACCAGGTACACCAGAATCATTCAAGGTTCTTGTAAAGGAACTTCAATCACTTGCCCTAGATGTAGAACTTCTTGGAAATGAAGGCGAAGTAATCGAGCTTAAAGAAAACATTGATGAACAAGATAGATTTAGTCAAGTAGACAAGATCGATGCATCAAAGATTAAAAGTATAACAGGAAATCTAGGCAAAGATACAAATAAAGAAAAAACAACTACAAAAGCTACTTCTAAAAAAGAAGGCGAAGAAAAACCAGCAAGTAAGATAGAAGAATAGGGGTATAAATGAGCGAATTAAACCAATTTGATGGGATGAGGATGAAAATCGCATCCGCTGAAAAAATTAGATCATGGTCTCACGGCGAAGTTAAAAAGCCTGAGACTATCAACTATAGAACCCTAAAACCAGAAAAGGATGGACTTTTCTGTGAAAAAATCTTTGGACCTACAAAAGATTACGAATGCTCTTGTGGAAAATATAAGAGAATCAGATACAAGGGTGTTGTTTGTGAAAAATGTGGGGTAGAAGTAACAAAATCTAAAGTTCGTCGTGAAAGAATGGGCCATATTGAACTTGCAGCTCCAGTAAGTCACATCTGGTATTTCAAGGGAATCCCTTCAAAAATGGGACTTCTCCTTGATATGAGTCCAAGAGTTTTAGAGAAAATCTTATACTTTGCATCTTATGTAGTAATCAACCCAGGTTCAACAGACCTAATGGAAAAACAAGAAATCTCTGAAAATGAATACCAAGATGTCCTAGAAGCTTATCCTGATGATATGGAATTTAAAGCTGCTATGGGAGCTGAAGCTGTAAAAGAGCTTCTAGCAAACATTGACCTTAAGAGAGAATACGAACTTCTACTAAAGGAACTTGATGAGTCAACAGGTCAAAAGAAGGTTAGAGTTTCAAGAAGACTTGAAGTTGTAGATGCATTTTTAACAAGCGGCAACAAACCAGAATGGATGATTTTAGATGTTCTTCCAGTAATGCCACCAGAGTTAAGACCAATGGTTCAACTTGAAGGTGGAAGATTTGCAACAAGTGACTTAAACGACCTTTACAGAAGAGTAATCAACAGAAATAACAGACTAAAAAGATTACTAGACATTGGAGCTCCTGAAATCATCGTTCGCAATGAAAAAAGAATGCTCCAAGAGGCTGTCGATGCTCTGATAGATAATGGTAGAAGAGGACGTGCTGTAACAGGTGCATCTAACAGAAACATGAAATCTCTATCTGACCTACTTAAGGGTAAATCAGGTAGATTTAGACAAAACCTTCTAGGTAAGAGGGTAGACTATTCAGGTCGTTCAGTAATCGTTGTTGGACCAGACCTTAAGTTTAATCAATGTGGACTTCCTCAAGAAATGGCACTTGAGTTATTCAAACCATTTATTATGAATAAGGTAGTAGATAGTGGAATCAGTCACAACCTAAAATCTGCTAAGAAAATGGTAGAGAAAAAAGACCCAAGAGTATACGAAATCCTAGAAGAAGTTATAAAAGATCACCCAGTATTACTAAACCGTGCCCCTACTCTACACAGACTTGGTATCCAAGCTTTTGAACCAAAACTTGTAGAAGGTAAGGCAATTAAACTTCATCCACTTGCTTGTAACGCATTTAACGCCGACTTCGATGGAGACCAAATGGCTATCCACTTACCTCTATCAAACGAAGCCCAAATAGAAGCAAGACTACTTATGATGTCAACAAATAACATTCTTGGTCTAAAAGATGGAAAGCCAATCACAACTCCATCTCAAGATATGGTTCTTGGTGCATATTACCTTACAACTATCAAAGAAGGTGCCAAGGGCGAAGGAATGGTATTTGAATCTATAGATGAGATGATGAAGGCTCTAACAGCAGGATATGTTGAGTACCAAGCGAGAGTTTCAGTTAGAATCAAAAAGGATCCACAAGATCCAGGAAAAATTGTCGAATCTTCAGTAGGTAGATTTATCTACAACCAAGGAATTCCACAAGATCTTGGCTATGTAAACAGAAAAGAAGATCCATATTCTCTAGAAATAGATACAGTTGCAGATTCTGGAACATTAAAAGATATAGTAGATAAATGTTTCAGAAAACACGGCAATATCAAAACAGCAGAAGTGCTTGATTATATCAAACACACAGGCTACAAATACTCAACCCTATCAGGACTAACTGTATCAATGTCAGATGTTAATATTCCAAAAGAAAAATGGGATTTAATCGGAAAAGCTGACGATGAAGTTGATAAATACGATAAACTTTACAGAAGAGGTCTAATAACAGACCAAGAAAGATACGAAAAAGTAATAGATATTTGGGGCAAGACAACAAACCTTGTAACAGATGCTTTGCTTAACGACCTAAAATCAGATAACAACATCAAGATATTTGCTGATTCTGGTGCCCGTGGTTCTACCAACCAAATCAGACAGCTAGGCGGTATGCGTGGACTTATGAGTCAGGCCGATGGTAAAATCATTGAAATTCCAATCAAGGCTAACTTTAGGGAAGGTCTTTCTGTACAAGAATACTTTATCTCAACCCACGGATCTCGTAAGGGTCTAACAGATACTGCTCTTAGAACTGCCGATTCAGGTTACCTAACTAGAAGAATGGTAGATATCTCTCAAGACGTTATTGTAACAGAAGATGATTGTCATACAGACGGCTATGTCCTAGCTCACGAATTTAAGGACGGAAACGAACTTATAGAGAATCTTCAAACAAGAATTACCGGTAGAACATCTTTTGAAGAAATCAAAGATGAAAACGGAGAAATTATTGTTCACAAAGATGAGCTAATAGATGAAGATATGGCTGAAAAGATTATAGACGCTGGTATAAAAGAAGTTAAACTTCGTTCAGTACTTGAATGTAAAGCAAAACACGGTGTATGTGCAGCATGCTACGGTAGAAACCTTGCAACAGGAAAACATGTCAACGCAGGAGAAGCTGTTGGAATTATCGCTGCTCAATCAATCGGTGAGCCAGGTACTCAGCTAACCATGAGAACCTTCCACTCAGGTGGTATCGCAGGTGTTGGAATTACACAAGGTCTTCCAAGGGTTGAAGAGTTATTTGAAGCTAGAAAACCTAAGGGACTTGCATATATTGCAGAAAACTCAGGTACAGTAACGCTTATCCAAAACGAAAAGAAAACAGATGTTGAAATCTTATCAGAAGATGGCTTTGCTAAGAAATACAACATTCCATTCGGTGCAAGAATTCTTGTAAAAGATGGAGACGTAGTGACAAAGGGAGACCAACTAACAGAAGGTTCCCTAGATCCACATGACGTATTAAATGTATTAGGTAAAGTCGGAGTACAAGATTATATAACCAAAGAAGTCCAAAAAGTATACAGACTTCAAGGTGTAGAAATCGATGATAGACATATAGAAGTAATAGCTCGTCAAATGCTTAAGAAAGTCAAAATTGATGAATCTGGAGATACTAAATTCCTACCAGGATCTCTTCAAGACAGACGTGAAGTCGATATAGAAAACGAAAAAATGATTGAAGAAGGCAAAGAGGCTGCAAGTTATACTCAAGAGCTTTTAGGTATAACAAAAGCATCTCTAGCTACAGAAAGCTGGCTATCAGCTGCATCCTTCCAAGAAACAACAAGAGTTCTTACAGATGCATCAATCAAGGGTAAAATAGACGACCTCAAGGGACTAAAAGAAAATATCATAATCGGTAAACTAATCCCAGCAGGTACAGGACTAAAAACCTACAACGACGTAGAAATCGACTATGAAACAAAAGAAGCAGAAGACGCACAAATTGCTATGAATATCGAAGCGATTGAATCTGAAGACGAAGAAACTGTCAAAAACTAAATAAATAACAAAGCTACAGGATGTACTCTGTAACTTTGTTTTTATAACTAGCTATAAATTGTAAATTAATTACTATATATAAAATAAACAGAAAATCACACTAAAAAACCTAAGCAAGCTTAGTCATGCTTAGGTTTTTTCCTATCTTAAATATTCGTCTGCTTTTTTTAGTCCTTCTATTATTTCTAGGTTTTGTGGGCAGATTCCTTCGCACTTGCCACATTCTATACATTCTGTTGGACTTACTCCATCTTTTAGGTATTCTTGGTAGTCTGTCTTGCTTTTTTCTTCTTCGTCATATAAGTATGCCTTATTCCATAGTCCAAATACCTTAGGGATATTGATATCTACTGTGCATGGAAGACAATATTCACAGGCAGTACAACCTATTTGTTCACGGGATTTGTAGGTTTTTCTTGCATTTTCATAGAAGGATTCGTCTTCCTTAGTGAGGGAATTATAAGAAACTTCACTTGCTATTTCAAGGTTTTCCCTAACTTGATCTATATCGTTCATTCCGCTTAGAACAACCATTACATTATCTAGGCTAAGTGGGAATTTCAATGCTTCTTGGGCAGGTGAGAGGTCTGTAAATTCTTTGAGTGAATTTTTGATTTCTTCTGGTGGATTTGCAAGTCTGCCACCTTTTACAGGTTCCATTATAACCATAGGAATTTCCATATCCTTAGCAAGCTTGTAACCTTTCATTCCCGCTTGGTAGTTTATATCGAGATAGTTTAATTGAATTTGGCAAAAGTCCCAAGGATAAGCTTTTATTATTTCTTCGAAAGCAGGATATTCATCGTGGAAGGAAAATCCGATGTTTTTAACAAGTCCTTTTTCTTTTATATCATTTAGAAAATCAAATACACCAAGGTCTACCATTTGTCTAAATCGTTTGATATCTAGGGAATGAAGAAGATAGAAATCTAAATGATCTGTCCTTAAATTATCTAATTGTTCATTTAATATTTTGTAAAAATCATCATATTCTTTGACTAACCAGCATGGAAGTTTGGTTGTTAATTTAATCTTTTCCCTTAAATTATTTTCTTCTAAGAACTCTCCAACGAACTTTTCGCTCATACCATCATGGTAAGGATATGCTGTATCTATATATGTAAGTCCCTTATCAATTGCCTCTAGGATAATTTTACTAGATCTTTCTTTGTCTATCTTTCCATTATCGTCATCCAAAGTTTTAAATCTCATACAACCAAAACCGAGCCTTGAGATTTTCTCACCCTTGTAATCAAAATATTTCATATGTACTCCTTTAATATTCCTACTATATCTAATTGTATCATAAAGATATTTTATAATGTAGGCTTGATTTAATTTCTCCTTAACTGATTAACCTTGTTTTGGTATAATTAGAGGTAAGGAGGAGTTATGATAGACAAATCAAAAATTAGAAACGCTTACAAGTCAAATGGATTTCTAACAATCCTTTCCTTCATTATATCGGGAATTATAGTTGGATTAGTTATAGGTCTATTTAAAAAGGCAATCCATCTTCTGTCTAGTAAAATGATGAATTTGTTTAATTTATCACATGATAAACCAATTTATATTATTCTTATTTTATTTTTATTTTTACTCATAGGAACTTTTATTTATTATCTATCAAAGAAAGATCCCTACATAAATGGATCGGGGATACCTATAATATACGGTATGCTTGAAGATAAGTTCGATGTTAAATCAGAAAAAACTCTTATTAGAAAATTTGTAGCAAGTATTTTAACTATCGGTTCTGGACTAACTCTTGGTAGAGAGGGTCCATCCGTACAAATCGGGGGACTTATAGGAGATATTGTTCACAAACACACAAGATCAAAGGAAGATAAGAGATACTACATAGGTTCATCAGCTGGAGCAGGAATAGCAGTTGCCTTCAATGCACCAATTTCTGGGCTTTTATTTACAGTTGAAGAAATATTTAAAAAGACAGATAGAAAGGTGTTCTTATCTACTGCAATTACAGTTTTTTCTGCAGTAATAACAGCAGATGTTTGTTTTGGTAACCGCCCAGCCCTTTTAAATGTACCGAAATTTGAAATAATGAACCTATCTATGATAGGAATGCTCATTGTGTTGGGAATATTTGTAGGATTATCTGGAGTCTTATTTAACTATTGCGTAATCGGATCAAAAGGATTTTTCAAAAAGTTTAAGATTAATCCATATGTAAAATATATGATTCCATTTTTGATAACAGCCATAGTTTTACTCATAGATATTGACTTGTTCTCATCAAGCGAGCCCTTTATTTTCTTGCCACTTACAGGTAACCCAAGTCTTTTTAGGCTAATCTTTTTATATGTAGCAAAAATACTATTATTAGCTTTAGCTTTTGGTATGGGAATACCGGGAGGAAGCCTAGTTCCACTACTTGTAATTGGTTCTTTATTAGGAAATATTGTAGCGACAAGTCTTGCTATGGGAGGACTATTAGATCCATCATATATATTTGTCTTTAGCATATTAGCCATGTGTGGACATTTCTCATCCATAGTTAGAACTCCAATCACAGCTATAATTTTAGTAGTAGAGATGACAGGCGGAGCCTTTGATTATCTATTAGGTATATCAATTGTAAGCCTTGTAGCTTATAGCGTGGCAGAAATATGTAAATCCAAACCATTTTATGAACACTTGTATGAACTTATGATAAAATAAGGAAACTCCATCATATGATGGAGTTTTTTTATGCCTAAATTAATGAATAATATTTATCTAAGTTAAGTTAATTTAAAACACAACAAGACAATTAATGTACCTATGGTATAATATAAAGACAGAAAGGAGGAGTTATGGAGAATATTTCTACTATGGATAAGCTTAAAATCCTTACTGATGCAGCCAAATATGATGTATCTTGTTCATCGTCAGGTTCTTCCAGGAAAAATACCAAAGATGGTCTAGGAAACGGTGCTATGGCTGGTATTTGTCATTCTTGGTCAGAAGATGGCAGGTGTATTTCTTTGCTTAAGGTATTATTTACTAACAAATGCATTTACGACTGTGAATATTGTATAAATAGAAGGAGTAATGACGTCAAGAGAGCTACATTTAGCCCAAGAGAATTGGCTGATTTGACTATAAATTTCTATAAAAGAAATTATATAGAAGGATTATTTCTATCATCTGCTGTAACTAAAAATCCTGATTATACAATGGAATTACTCATCAAAGTAGCTAAAATTTTAAGATATGAATACAAATATAATGGCTACATACATATGAAGGCAATCCCTGGAGCAAGTGAAGATTTGATAAAAATAATGGGCCTATTGGTAGATAGGATGAGTATAAATATCGAGCTTGCCAAGAAAAAGGACTTGGCTCTCCTAGCTCCAGAGAAAAATTATGACTCTATAATATCTTCCATGGGGGAAGTCAAGGAAAGAAAAAATCAAGCACAAAATGAAATAATGTTATACAAACACGCACCAAGATTCTTGCCAGCAGGGCAAACTACACAAATGATAATAGGGGCTAGTGGAGAAAGCGACCTAGATATAATTAGCCAATCAGAAAATCTGTATAACAATTATTCCCTAAAGAGGGTGTACTATTCTGCCTTTGTTCCTGTAGTTAAGTCAAAGTTTACACAAGGGATAGATAAAACACCACTTCTTCGTGAACATAGGTTGTACCAGGCAGATTGGCTTTTGAGGTTTTATGGATTCAAATCAAATGATCTTCTAAATGATAAAAACCCCACCTTTGATCTAAGGATTGATCCAAAGACCAATTGGGCAATTGATAATATTGACATTTTCCCATTAGAGATAAATACTGCAAGTTACAATGAATTAGTTAGAGTACCAGGCTTTGGCAGAGTATATGCAAATAGGATAATAGGAGCTAGAAAATTTAGAAAACTTGATATAACTTCTCTAAAAAATCTTAAAATTTCCCTTAAAAGAGCCAAGAATTTTATCTTAGTTGATGGCAAATATTATGGCATCAAATTCTCATCAAAGGCTGATCTTAAAAACGTAATGGCATTAGGTGATCCTAAATCCTATGAGCAGCTTTCTTTATTCTAATGAAAATAATAAAATATGATGGGTCGTTGGCTGGTCTTTTCACGGTTGTTTTTGATTTTTATGGGGAGATTTTTGATATCAAAATTGAAGTTGAAAATAATCAGCTGGACTTTTTAGAGAAAATATTTATAAAAGCCGATGAAAATAAGGCTAGGCGTGTAGAAAAAAAGTTAAGAGAAAATATATCAGAGGAATTTTTAAGGCAGATTTTACTAAACTTTAAGTCCAAGGATACCAACAAAGATGATTTGATAGCTAGAGTCATAAAATTAAGTTTGTACTATGGTAGAGATTATATTACTTCTTCCCACAAATATGCTATTCGTTTTAGGGAAAACTGTAAAAATTATAGCTCTGAGCTACATACTTACAAGGGGCTTGTGAGGTTTAGACAAATCCAAGAAGGTTTTCTATTTGCAGAAATAAAACCAGAAAACAATATACTTATTGATTTATCCAAACATTTTATAAAAAGACTTCCCAAGGAGAAGTTTATAATTTATGACAGGACGAAGAAGAAAGCACTAATTTCTATAGAGACTAATACAGAAATCGTAGATATAATAGATCTTAATATAGAAGAAACCGAAGAAGAAAAATTCTTTCAAGATTTGTGGGTTAAGTTTTATGATACAATTTCTATAAAGGAAAGAGCAAATAAAAAACTAATGATTTCAAATATGCCAAAAAAATACTGGAAATATCTTCCAGAAAAAAATAAGGGGTTGTTGCAGAATGAATAAATCGTACCGTTATCGTTAGAAGAACCTCCACGAAAAGTCTCACTAAGCCGACGGGCTAACCGCCTCCATGAGCCAGCAGGCATTCCTTGGCCCACCGGCCAGGAGAGGTAAAATTTCCTGAGAGAACCTTCTAACGATGGCACGATGATTATTCATAGTTTTGCAACAGCCCCTTTTTAAGTGTCTTAGATTAAATTTTTAACTTCTTCTAATGCCTTTTCAAAGTTAACTTCGTTTGTAACTTCTGGAACGTATTCAACGTATTGGATTACGCCTTCTTTATCAACTACAACTATTCCTCTAGCTAAAAGTTTTAGCTCGTCTATTAAGAATCCATATTTTTCACCAAATTCTCTTTCTTTGTAGTCAGAAACCATTTCTAGGTTTTTGATATCTTCATTTGCACAGAATCTTTGTTGAGCAAATGGAAGATCTTCTGTTATTGTAACGATTTTAACATCATCAGAAAGTTCTAAGGCATCCTTGTTAAATTTCTTAGCTTGTAGGGCACATACGCTTGTATCAAGTGATGGTGCTATTGAGTAAACTACAACGCTACCCTTTAAATCTTCTGAATTAAAATCAGATAGGTCGTTTTTTGTAGCTGTAAATGCTGGTGCTTTGTCACCTTTTTTAACTTCTGTTCCGAGTAATGTTACCTTGTCTCCTGCAAATGTAATATTCATATATCCTCCTAATATTATCTTTAACAATAATATTATACCCAAATTTTGTTAAAATATTATGTGATTAGTTATTATTTTATAGCAGGTAAAATTTATAAATAGAAATAATTGATATTAATGTGACAAATATTATGAACGAATTAAATTAATATGATTACTAAAATAATTAACTAGTAACTTAAATTAAAATTATAAATCCTATTAAATACAAGACTCTATGAAAAAACTGATCTTATGTGAAATTTCACAAAATCTAAAAATCTTTTATGTACTTTCACTAAATCCCTATATTCCAAGCTTTGTTGACTTATCTTAATAATAGTAATATTATATAGACATAAGATAATACGTTTTCACAAAGGAGGATACCGTGAAAGAAAAAATTCAACGATTTGGTGGTGCCATGTTCACACCTGTAATGTTATTTGCAGTGTCTGCACTACTAATTGGATTTGGAACCCTATTTACTACAGAAGTAATTATGGGACCCATAGCCACAGAAGGTACAGTTTGGTTTGGCGTTTGGGATATGATCTTATCCGGTGCATGGGTTGTATTTAATCAATTGCCATTATTATTTGCGATTGCCCTACCGATAGGACTTGCCAAGAAACAAAACGCTAGAGCCAGCATGGAAGCATTTGTTATTTATTTAGTTTTCCTAAACTATGTATCTACAATACTAAAACACTGGGGCACTACATTTGGAGTAGATTTCAGCCAAGAGGTTGGAGGCGCTAGTGGACTTGCTATGATTGCAAATATCAAAACCCTAGATATGGGTATGATGGGAGCTTTATTGATCTCAGGTATAGCAATTTATCTACATAACAGATTTTTCGATACTAGACTTCCAGAAGCTTTGGGAGTGTTCAAGGGTTCTGCCTTTGTGTTAGGTATTGGATTTATTGTTATGATTCCAGTGGCTTTCTTAGCAGTTTTAATCTGGCCTAAGATCCAAGCTGGTATGAATGTATTTAGAGATTTCATAGTAAATTCTGGTACAATTGGTGTTTCAGTTTTTGTACTACTTGAAAAACTACTTATTCCATTTGGTCTACACCACTTGTTGTATGCACCAATGTATTATGATAGTTTGATAGTAAATGGGGGAATATACGCTGCCTGGGCACAAAGCCTTCCACAAATCGCAGCAAGTGCAGCTCCTCTTAAAGAAATTGCACCTTATGCTCAACTTACAGCTACAGGTTGGTCAAAGATTTTTGGCTGTGTGGGTGTAGGACTTGCTTTCTACAAGACTGCTCTACCTGAAAATAAAAAGAAAATCGCAGGACTTATGATTCCAGTTGTTCTTACAGCTGTCCTAAGTGGTGTTACAGAACCAATAGAGTTTACATTCTTATTTATTGCACCACAATTATTTGTTGTTCATGCTGTACTATCATCATTACTAGCAACTGCAATGAACATTTTCGGTGTAGTAGGAATATTCTCTGGAGGTGCTATAGAAATGGCATCTTTAAACTGGATACCTCTTGCGGCTCACCACTGGAAGACTTATCTAGTAATGCTTGTGATTGGACTTGTAGCAATTGCAGTTTGGTATTTCGTATTTAGTTTCCTAATTACTAAATTTGATTTCAAAACTCCAGGTAGGACTACAGCAGAAGATTCTGCTAAGCTTTATACCAAAAAGGACTATAAGGCTAAGAAACAAGAAGAAGGCACTGAGGGTAAAATTGTAAAATCTGCTGATAAGTTTGAAATAATGGCAGATGAAATCCTAGATGGACTTGGTGGAGCTGAAAACATCAAAGACTTTACCAACTGCGTTACAAGACTTAGGGTAAATGTCAATGACCCAAGTAAGATTGCAGATGATTCTTACTTTAGAGAAATTGGAACATACGGTACTGCAAGAAGCGGAAATTCTATTCACGTAATTGTAGGAATGGATATCCAATATGTGGCAGATGCCTTTGGCGAATTGTTATAGAAATAGAATAGTTAGAAAGTAATAAGTTAGAAATAAGAATAAATTTAGCGAAAAAATAAGGAGATTATTATGACACAAAAACATTCAATCGTAGTAGCTGGTGGTGGATCAACATTTACACCAGGAATTATCGGCATGCTTCTAGATAACCTTGATAGATTCCCACTAAGAAAAATCAAGCTATATGATAACGATGAAAAAAGACAAGAAGTTATAGGAAAAGCCCTAGAAATCTTACTAAAAGAAAGACATCCAGAAATTGATTTTGTATACACAACAGATCCAAAAGAAGGGTTTACAGACGTTGACTTCGTTCTTGCTCAACTAAGAGTTGGTAAATACGAAATGCGTGATAGAGATGAGAAAGTTCCATTGAAACACGGATGTATCGGACAAGAAACTTGTGGACCAGGTGGACTAGCTTATGGTATGCGTTCTATAGGTGGAGTTTTAGAAATTCTTGACTACATGGAAGAATATTCTCCTGAAGCTTGGATGTTAAACTACTCAAACCCAGCTGCAATTGTTGCTGAAGCTACAAGAAGATTAAGACCAGATTCAAAGATTATTAACATCTGTGATATGCCAATTGATTTAATGTACAAGATGGCAGATATGGTAGGACTTAAAGAATGGCAAGAACTTGATTTCTCATACTACGGACTAAATCACTTTGGATGGTTTACAGAAATCACTGACAAAAAAGGTAACGACCTAATGCCACAAATCAAAGAACACGTTTCTGTAAATGGATTTGCAGATGGTATCGGAACAAGCCAACACATTGATCCATCATGGGTTGAAACATTCACTAAGGCTAAAGATGTTTATGCCCTAGATCCAGAAACAATTCCAAACACTTACCTAAAATACTACTTCTATCCAGATTTTGTAATGGAACATACTGATCCAGAACACACAAGAGTAGATGAAGTAAGAGAAGGAAGAGAAAAAGATGTATTTGGTTTCTGCCAAAACATAATTGATAAGGGAACTGCAGAAGGAGTAGAAATCGAACTTGATGCTCACGCAACATACATCGTAGACTTAGCTATAGCTCTTGCAGAAAACACAAAAGAAAGATTCCTTCTAATAGTAGAAAATAACGGAGCAATCCCTAACTTTGATCCAACAGCTATGGTAGAAATCCCATGTCTAGTTGGTAAAAACGGAATCGAAAGAATCAACCAAGGTTACATTCCACAATTCCAAAAGGGACTAATGGAACAACAAGTATCTGTAGAAAAACTTGTAGTTGAAGCTTGGGTAGAAGGAAGCTACCAAAAAATGTGGCAAGCCCTAACTCTTTCAGCAACAGTTCCATCAGCAAAAGTTGCTAAAGAACTATTAGACGACCTAATAGAAGCAAACAAAGGCTACTGGCCAGAACTTAACTAATAAAAAAATCCATCATAATATTAAAAATCTCTACTTAGCGTATAATGCTAGTAGAGATTTTTTGATTTGAGGTGATTGATATTAGCTTAGGAAAACTTATCAGAGAAAATGAGAAAAAATTTACCCAAACTGACTACACCATAGCCAACCAAATCCTAAAAGAAGGATTAAACTACAACTTAACTATCAATGAGTTTGCCAAAATTTGTTATACATCAAGGACATCTGTCCTCAGATTTGCTAAAAAGCTTGGTTTTAATGGATACAATGACCTAAAATACTACATGTTAAATGAAACTATTGATATAGTATCAAGTTCCATTTCTCCTGTTGACGAAAAGCTTGTTGGAGTATATGAGAAACTAAAAGACGTAGATCAAGCCTTCATATATGGAAATGGTGCCTATGAGAATGTAATCAAAGATAGTATAAAAAGATTCCTTTTTGATGTAGGAATCCTCGCTGAAACTTATGCTGGAGCAGATGAAATAGTAGCTTTTGATAGAAATATGCTAAAAAATAGCCTAGTTGTAATAGTCGATTTTAACAAAGATGTAAGAAGCAAGGAACTTATGTTTCAGATAGCAAGTATTGACTGCCTTAAAATCATAGTAGGAAGTGAATATCAAGCCATGACCAAGAGTGATTACAATATATTTATACCAGAAGAAAATAAAAGACTCAGGCTAATAAGTCCTTACATACTTGAACTTGAGAAATTTTTTAGTGGATATTTGGAGAATTTATAGATGTTTTTGCTAAATCTAGTTAGAGAAAATTATGATAAACTAAACACAAATGATCTTAGGATATATTCATTTGTTGTTCAAAACAAAAATGAAGTGATCGACCTAAATATCAATGAACTAGCTGATAGACTAGGTCTAAGCACAAGTTCTATTATGACCTTTACTAAAAAGCTAGGTCTTGAGGAATATAGCGAGCTAAGATATTTGGTTAAGTGGTCGGAAGATGAGTCTAAGGCAAGCTTTGATGAGAACGAGTTAGAATATATAAAAAACGATATAAACCTTACCATGACTATGATGACATCTCTCGACCTATCAGGTTTATATGAAAAAATTAGCAAGGCTAAAAATATTTTTGTCGTAGGCAATGGCTATACCCAGCTAAATGTAGCAGATGAGCTAAAGAGAAACTTTTTAAATGTAGGGAAAATCTTAAATGTAATAGATGAGCCTACCGATTACGATTCATATGTTGATATAGTTGAATCTGGAGATGTTCTATTTGCCTTGTCATTTAGTGGAGAGAACAAGGATTTAATTAATTTTATAAAGTCCATTGATAAAAACGTGTGCATAGCATCTATTACCAAACTATCAAACAATACCATTTCCCATTTATCTGATTACAATATGGCTTTTGTAACTCATGAAGTATTCGATTTCCACCAAAAAATGAAGATATCACCCATTTCTCAATTTTATTTGATAATTGATTTTATAATATTAAAATACCTATCTTATATAGAAGGAAAAAACAAAAAGAGGATCTAGGTCCTCTTTTTATAATTTATATTCATTTACAACTATATCCGCTATTTTCATAGCAGTCTTTTGGATACATCTTGCATCATTATTATCTAAGTCAGTATTTGTGATAATCATTCCACTTATGAATAGATTTTTCAAATAACCATATTTTTTGCTTAATGGATTGCACCTTGGCCAAGTTACAGCAATTCCCTTATTATTCTCATCTGCCATTATCATTTCGTTTTTATATAAAGATTCATATAGAGGGATTTTATTAGCTAGACTATCCAAATCAAGGTCAAATCCAGTACAGTTGATGACAATATCAGCTGACTTCTCCTTATCACCAACTAGAGTAAAACTTCCGTCTTCATTTTTACTTACAGACTCGCTATTAGTAATGATATCTATTTTATCTTTATCATAAGCATCTAGCAGTAATTTCATGCTATTGTGTGGAGTTTTGCCACCTAGAAAGGCCAAATAATGGTAGTACTTATCCATATATATTTTTCGATCAACTGGGTTCATATAATTGACTAAGTCAGCTATATATAAGGTAAATTGGATGAAATAATCTTCTGTGAAGGCAAGAGCTTGGTCATTTTCTCTAATTGCCTTCTTGGATAAATCTAGAGTGTGATCTTTGTAAGTGTTGTAGGCATATTCTAATTCATAACCAGCCTTTTTGAAATCATCTCTAATGATACCAAGCAAACAATCTAATTTGATACAAGAATCTTTTTCGAGTTGTTTATCAATCCAATCTTGATCAGGTGTGTAATAATCATAAATATTTCCTTCATAAGGTATATCTACAATTTTATATTCATTTTCACCAGTAAAGAAATTTATTGTTTTATCTAAATTCTTATTTTCACTTAGATATCTAAAGACATCAGTAGATGAGGCAGAAGTGCCGAGGATTGCAATACTTTTATTGTTTGGAATATCTTTGAGTTTTTCTTCTAAAGGATATGGATTTTCGATGTAATTTTTCTCTCCTTTTAACTTATAAGGGTCATTGTAGCAAGTTGCACCAGTTGCAAGAAAAACAAGCTCATAATTATTGCTGTGATTTTCGCTAACTATTTGATAACTCTCTTCTCCTTCTGACAAACTAACATTAATTTCAGTTACTTCTTCATTTATAATATTTATAGAAGGATCTTTTAAGTAGGCTTTTGCCATATCTTTTAGATATTCTCCAAAATAAACTCTAGGTGCCATTTTTTCTTCTGGATCAAGTTTTTTACCGTGTTCATCCATCCATTTAGGAAAATCATTCCTTTTATATAGAGGATAGACCATTTCAGTGGAATCTACATTTAGTAGTTTTACAAGACTATCATTTTCATAAGGAAGCCCAACAGGAAGTTCATTTCTTTTCTCGTAGATATCAATTTGAAGGTTATCATTTTTCTTTTTATCTAATATTTCTTTTATAAAAGAAAATCCTGAAAGAGCAAATCCAACTATAGCAATTTTCATATAAACTCCTTTTAATTATAATTGTTGGTAATATTATACAAAAGCTTAGAAATATAAGCAATTTACTTGACAATTATATTGAAAGCATGTAGAATATTTAAGGATTGGCATATATTGCCAATTATTTAATTATAAAAAGAAAAGGAGGTGCATTATGCCTACAATCAATCAACTTGTTAGAAAAGGTAGAAAGAGCGAAAAATCTAAATCAGATACACCAGCTCTAGGTTACAACTACAACACACTTAAAAGTAGAATTACACCAAACCAATCACCACAAAAACGTGGAGTTTGTACATCTGTAAGAACTGTAACACCTAAAAAGCCAAACTCAGCATTAAGAAAGATTGCCAGAGTTAGACTTACAAACGGAGCTGAAGTACTATCTTACATTCCAGGAATTGGACACAATCTTCAAGAACACAGCGTTGTATTAATTAGAGGTGGAAGAGTAAAGGACCTTCCAGGTGTGAGATATCACATCATCAGAGGTACTCTAGATACAGCAGGAGTAGACGGAAGAAAACAAGGAAGATCTAAATACGGAGCTAAAAAAGCTTAGTACTTAGTAAAATAAGTGCATAATGTACCTATTATATATAAAGGTATATGTGCACACTGACGGTTACTATAAGTAACCGAGTACTCAAGATATTACACATAATTGGTAAAGGAGGGAAGAAAAGTGTCAAGAAAAGGACATATACCAAAAAGAGAGGTAATGCCTGATGCTAAGTACAACGATAGAGTTGTAACTAAGCTAATCAATAACGTAATGTTAGATGGTAAAAAAGGCCTTGCTACAAGAATAGTTTATGATGCTTTTGACATTGTTGCAGAACAAACTGGCAACGATGCACTAGAAGTATTCTATCAAGCTATGGAAAACATAATGCCAACACTAGAAGTAAAAGCCAGAAGAATCGGTGGTGCAAACTACCAAGTTCCAATGGAAGTTAGACCAGAAAGAAGACAAACACTTGCCTTAAGATGGTTAGTAAACTTCTCAAGAGCTCGTGGCGAGAAAACTATGGTAGAAAGACTTTCTAAAGAAATTTTAGATGCTTCAAACAACGCTGGTGCAGCAGTTAAGAGAAAAGAAGAAATGCACAGAGCAGCTGAAGCAAACAAAGCTTTCGCACACTATAGATATTAATCATAGGGGGACAAATGAAAAGAGAAGTCTCATTAAAAGACACCAGAAATATAGGTATCATGGCCCATATAGATGCTGGTAAAACAACTGTAACAGAAAGAATGTTATACTATACCGGTAAAATCTATAAAATCGGGGATACCCATGATGGTACTGCAGTAATGGACTCCATGGATCAAGAAAAAGAACGTGGAATCACAATCGGATCTGCAGCTACAACCTGCTTTTGGAATGATCACAGAATCAACATCATCGATACTCCTGGACACGTTGACTTTACAGTAGAAGTTGAAAGATCACTAAGAGTATTAGATGGTGCGGTAGCATTATTTGATGCAAAAAGTGGTGTAGAACCACAATCAGAAACAGTATGGAGACAAGCTGACAAATACGACATCCCAAGAATTTGTTTCATCAACAAAATGGATGCTACAGGTGCTGACTTCTTCATGGCTGTTGAGACTATCAAAGATAAATTAAAAGCAAACGCAGTTCCTATAGAAATTCCAATAGGTGCAGAACAACAATTCGAAGGAGTAGTTGATCTTGTAACTATGGAATCTGTAACATATAACACAGAAGATTTAGGAGCTCACCCAATCAAAGGTGAAATCCCAGCAGATCTTGTTGATCAAGCAGAAGAATACAGAGCAAACCTACTTGAAGAACTTTCTGAAATTGATGATAACATCATGATGAAATACCTAGAGGGTGAAGAAGTTTCTGTAGAAGAAATCAACGCTGCTATTAGAAAAGGAACTATTGATAAAAAAATATTCCCATGTCTATGTGGATCAGCATACAAAAACAAGGGTGTTCAAGCACTACTTGATGCTGTAATTGACTTTATGCCAAGCCCACTAGACGTACCAGCTATAGAAGGTACAGATCCTAAAGATGAAGAAGTTGTTCTTGAAAGACACCCTGGAGATGAAGAACCATTATCTGCGCTAGCATTTAAGGTTGTTACAGATCCATATGTAGGTAAACTAATCTACGTTAGAGTGTACTCAGGTATACTTGAATCAGGATCATACGTATACAACGCTACAAAAGGTAAGAGGGAAAGAGTTGGACGTATCATGCAAATGCACTCTAACAAACAACAAGAAGTTGAAGCAGCATTCGCAGGAGATATCGTTGCACTATTAGGACTAAAAGATACAACAACAGGTGATTCTCTATGTGATCAAGATAATCAAATCATCCTTGAAAACATGGAATTCCCAGAACCAGTTATCTCAGTTGCTATTGAACCAAAAACAAGAGCATCTCAAGATAAGATGATTGTAGGTCTTCAAAAACTTGCAGAAGAAGATCCAACTTTCCAAACAAGATCTGACGAAGAAACAGGTCAAACAATCATCTCAGGAATGGGTGAGTTACACCTTGAAGTTATCGTAGATAGACTTCTAAGAGAATTCAAAGTAGAAGCTAACATCGGTAACCCACAAGTAGCATACAGAGAATCAATCACTAAAGAAGCTGAAGCACAAGGTAAGTTCGTTAGACAATCAGGTGGTTCAGGACAATACGGTGATGTTATTCTTCAAGTTATGCCTGGTGAAGAAGGTGCTGGAATCACATTCGAATCTAAAATCGTCGGTGGTGCAGTTCCAAAAGAATACATCAAGCCAGTTGAAGCAGGTGTTAGGGAAGCTGCAGCAAGCGGAATCCTTGGCGGCTACCCAATGGTAGATATTCATGTAATCCTAGTAGATGGTTCATACCACGAAGTCGACTCATCAGAAGTTGCCTTCCACGTAGCAGGAAGCATGGGCTTTAAAAACGCAGTTGAAAAAGCTGGCCCAGTTCTACTAGAACCACTTGAAAAAGTAGAAATTACAACACCAGATGAATATCTAGGAGATGTAATGGGAGACGTTTCATCAAGAAGAGGAAAGATTGATGGAATGAATCCAAAAGATGGAATCCATGTACTAGATGCATTTATTCCATTATCAGAAATGTTCGGATATGCAACAGACCTAAGAAGTAAAACTCAAGGTAGAGCAACATACTCTATGCAATTCGACCACTATGCACAAGTTCCAGAATCTGTAAAAGAACAAGTATTAGATAATTAATTAATATAGGAGAATATAATGAGCAAACAAACATTTGAAAGAAGCAAACCACATATTAATATTGGTACAATCGGACACGTTGACCACGGTAAAACAACAACAACAGCAGCAATCACACAAGCTCTAAACAAAAAATATGGTACAGGTGAATTCGTAGACTACGAACACATCGATAAAGCACCAGAAGAAAGAGAACGTGGAATCACAATCAACACATCAGTAGTAGAATACGAAACAGCAAACAGACACTACGCACACATCGACGCTCCAGGCCACGCTGACTACGTTAAAAACATGATCACAGGTGCAGCACAAATGGACGGCGCAATCATCGTAGTAAGTGCAGCTGATGGTCCAATGCCACAAACAAGAGAACACATCCTACTAGCAAGACAAGTAGGCGTTCCAAAAATCGCAGTATTCCTAAATAAAGAAGACCAAGTAGACGATCCAGAACTAATCGAATTAGTAGAAATGGAAATCAGAGACCTACTAAGTGAATATGACTTTGATGGAGACAACGCACCAGTAGTAGTAGGAAGCGCATTAAAATCACTACAAGAAGGTGGAGAAGGTCCATGGTCAGACAAAATCCTAGACCTAATGGAACAAGTAGACGAATACTTTGACATTCCAGAAAGAGACAACGATCAACCATTCCTAATGCCAGTAGAAGACGTAATGACAATCTCAGGACGTGGAACAGTAGCAACAGGAAGAGTAGAAAGAGGAACACTAAAAGTAGGAGATACTGTAGAAATCGTAGGACTTGAAGAAAAAACAAGCCAAGCAGTAGTAACCGGAGTAGAAATGTTCCACAAATCACTAGAACAAGCAGAATCAGGAGATAACGTAGGACTACTACTAAGAGGAGTACAAAGAAACGAAATCTCAAGAGGACAAGTACTAGCAAAACCAGGAAGTGTAAACCCACACACAGAATTTGAAGGCCAAGTATACGTACTAACTAAAGAAGAAGGTGGACGTCACACACCATTCTTCAGTGGATACAGACCACAATTCTTCTTCAGAACAACAGACGTAACAGGAGACATTGAACTAGAAGAAGGCGTAGAAATGGTAATGCCAGGAGACAACGCAACATTCAAGATCAAACTACAAAAACCAATCGCACTAGAAGAAGGACTAAGATTCGCTGTACGTGAAGGTGGTAGAACAGTAGCATCTGGAGTTGTTACAAAGATTATTGCTTAATCTAAATAACAAAATATTTAAAAACAAGCCTATGAACTAGGCTTGTTTTTTTGTGGAAAATTTTAATAATTCCAATGATATATACCTATAATTTTTGAATAATGTATGATTATATTCAATATTTGGGTATATTATAAGTGACGGTAAAAAAGTCTGCTATCAATTATATCAAGGAGGAAAACGATGCTAGACAAATTTTTAAGATATATAAGTGTAGATACACAAAGTGATGATACAAACAGCAATTGCCCATCAAGTCCTGGACAGTTAGACCTTGCCAAAATCTTGGTGGATGAACTAAAAGAAATGGGTATAGATGATGCTCATATGGATGAAAATGGCTATGTATACGCATCTATAGAAGGAACTGTAAAGGATGCTCCAAAAGTCGGTCTAATTTCGCATATGGATACTGCTCTTGAAATTACAGGTGCAGGAGTCAATCCACAAATCGTTGAAAAATACGAAGGTGGAGATATTATCCTTAATGATAAGTACAAATTAACTGAAGAGGATTTCCCTTTCTTAAAAGAATTAAAAGGACACAAGCTTGTAACAACAGATGGTACAACACTTTTAGGAGCAGATGATAAGGCAGGCCTTGCTATTATAATGTCAATAGCAGAATTTTTCGTAAATAACAGAGACTTAGAATTTGGAGATATAAAGATTGGATTCACTCCAGATGAAGAAATTGGTAGAGGAGCTTCTCTATTTGATATTGAAAAATTTGGAGCAGACTTTGCATACACTATTGACGGTGGACCTGTGGCAGAGCTAGAATATGAAAACTTCAACGCAGCTTCAGCTAAGATTCACATAGAAGGAAAACCAGTTCACCCAGGCTCAGCTAAAAACGTTCTAGTAAATGCTCTTCTAATTGCAAGCGAACTTAATGAAATGCTTCCAGCAAACGAAAGACCAGAGCATACTGAAGGCTATGAAGGATTTTATATGCTTCAATCTATCGACGGTACTGCAGCAGAGGCTGATATGGAATATATTATCAGAGACTTCTTTAAGGACGGATTCCAAGCTAAAAAAGACCTTCTTACAAATGCAGTTGACTTTTTAAATAAAAAATATGGTGATAGGATAAAACTTGAAATTACAGACTCTTACTATAACATGAGAGAAAAAGTAGAACCTCACATAGAAATAGTAGATCTAGCTAAAAAAGCCATAGAAGAAGTTGGATTAACACCAATAGTTAAACCAATAAGAGGTGGTACAGATGGTGCAACCCTATCTCACATGGGTCTACCAACACCAAACCTATTTACAGGTGGCTACAACTTCCACGGAAGATACGAAATTCTATCTGTAGATATAATGGAAAAATCATTTAATGTAATCAAAAATATTATAATAAATAACGCTAAGGAAAATAAATAACAAACAAAAAAACAACTCCAACTTGGAGTTGTTTTTCTTTGCTTAAATTTAGTTTTAATTATTATCTTTTGTATTGTTTGACTCTTCTGTTTCTTCTTTTTCTTCATTATTTTTAAAGATAAAGGATAGTTTAGTTTCTGATATTATAATAGCTGCAAATATCATTACGAAACCTATGATTGAATTAGTTGTTAGTTTTTCAATTCCAAGTAGGACTGGAATTAGAATACCAAATACTGATTCAAATCCTAAAATAATAGCAGCTGATGACTCATCGGTGTATTTTTGTCCAATGTTTTGTAGTAATAGTGCTATTGTTGTACAGAATATTGCTAGATATAACAATTCTACAACTGGTTTATAAGATGTAATTGCCATTTGTGAATTATCTTCCAAGGTAAATGTTACAATTCCTGCAAGTACTGATGCAGAAGCAAATTGGAAGATAGTCATTAGTATTGGATCTTTACCTTTGGCTAACACACTTACTGCAACTATGTGAGCTGCAAATAAGAAACCACTTAATAGTGCTAGTCCATCACCTAAAATCATTTCCTTGTCTGCATCAAAAATTGATGTTCCAGGTTCAACACCAGATTTAGAAATGAAGTAAATACCAATAACAGCAATTATAGCTGCAATGATATTAAACTTATCTGGTCTTTCTTTTGTGACAGCCCATGCTAAAAATGGAACAATAACACAATATGAAGCAGACAAGAAAGCACTTCTACCTGGATCTGCATGAGTTACACCCAATGTTTGGGACGAATAAGCCATGAAAAGAAAAATACCGATTATTAATCCCACTTTTATATCTTTTTTACTAGCTTCTCTGATCTTCTTGTTAAAAATTATGGCAAGGATTATAGCAGATAGTCCGAACCTAACCATCAATATAAAGTTTGGTTCAAAGGTCGCTGATGATTGTTTAACAACTGTTAGGGAAGAACCCCACAAAATAGCTGTTATAAACAAACCAATCTTTGCCAGCATATTTAATTTTTTCTTACTTAAATTTTTCTTCATTATTTCTCCAATTATTTTTCAAGTTACAATCAAACATAATACATTATACGGGAAATATAGATAATTCAACTAATAAATTACATTTCTCATATATTCAATATACAAAAGATATCCTAATCTATATTTACCCAAAAATAGTTGAGATTAACGAGAAATTGTATATGAAAGTATAATGTATTAAACATAATAGTATAAATGAATTTAGTTATAATTGAATAATACTTTCAAAAAAGTATAATTAAATTTGGAGGAATTATGAACAAAAAAACAATAACTATAATGCTCGCCTATGTGGGAGTTGTAACTGGAGCAGGTCTTGCTTCTGGTCAAGAGCTCTTGCAATATTTTGTAGGCTTGGGCCTAAAGGGAATGGTGGGCATTAGTATGGTAGCTATCTTACATATGTTAATTGGAGGATTATTGTTACAGCTTGGTAGTCACTACCTTGCGAATGATCACTCTGATGTATTTGATGAGATAACTAACAAATTTATAAGCAAATTTATGGATTTATCTTTGATTTTTACTTGTTTTGTAATCGGATTTGTAATGATTGCTGGTGCTGGTTCTAATCTTAATCAAGCATTTGGTACACCAAGTGTAATTGGATCTATTATTTGTACAGTACTTATTATCGGTGTTGGTATGCTTGATTTTGAAAAGGTGAGCAAGGTAATAGGATCTTTCACTCCTTTTATTATAGTTTTCACCTTGATAGGAAGTATATATACCTTTACTCATTATAAACCAGATTGGCAAGCTATAGCTGAAATTGCACAAAACCTGCCTAGTAACTTTGATACTGTTGGAGTATCTGTACTTAATTATTTTGGTATGTGTTTAATGACTGCAGTGTCTATGGCACTTGTCCTAGGTGGAGATGAATTAAATACAGGTGAAGCTGGATTAGGAGGTCTTTTGGGAGGGCTTCTAGTTGGTATACTTGGTATTTTAATAGTCCTTACTTTATTTATAAGAGTAGATGAAGTTAAGAGTCTTGATATACCAATGTTATATATTATAGAAGATATAAATCCGATTTTAGGAAAGGTTATGGCAGCTGTCATATTTGGTATGATATTTAATACAGCTATTTCACTTTTCTATGCTCTAGCCAGGAGATTTTCTAATGGGGATGAGAAAAAGTTTAAGATACTTCTAGTTACCTTGACCTTAGTTGGCTTTGCTCTAAGCTTTGGTGGATTTAAAAAGCTAGTTTCTGTATTTTACCCTATTATCGGTTATGCAGGAATCATCATGCTTATAGTCTTAGTCTTTGCCTACTTTAAGGAAAAATCTTCTATAAAATATGAAAATATCAGAAGGTTTGCTATAAATCATTACATGAGAAAAAAGCTTGACGATGACATGGATTATACCAAAGAAGATAAGAAAAAACTTAAAAGACTTATAAATAGATCTCATATCGACAATGAAGATATGAAAGAAAAATCAAAAGAAACAGTAGAAGAAATACTAGAAAACGAAGATAACGAATAAGATTAACTACAAGTGTTTTACGCTTGTAGTTTTTTCTACCCTAATTTTAATAAAAACATTGTTAAAAATATAAAAAGTATTTTAGTGTACTTTATATTTGGGTATCTATCTAATATAAAAATGATAAGGAGGGAATATGGGAAAGTATTCTGAAGATGCAAGATTGTTGCATCAATATATTGGAGGAGATAGTAATATCTCATCAGTGACCCACTGCGTTACGAGGATGCGTTTTGTAATAAATGATCCAAAACTTGCAGATGTAGAAAAGATAGAAGATCTCCCTTCTGTAAAGGGATCTTTTACTCAAGCTGGGCAATTTCAAGTAATTATTGGTAATGATGTCGACCAGTTCTACAACGATTTTATGGAAATATCTCATGCTACTGAAAAGAGCAAGGATGAGGTAAAAAAGGATGCGGTCAAAAATCAAAATGCCCTACAAAGAATTTCTTCAGTTCTTGCAGAGATTTTTGCTCCACTAATTCCTGCGATTATCGTCGGTGGTTTGTTATTAGGATTTAGAAATATCTTAGGAGAGATGCCTTTTGATAGTTTAGGTGGCAAGACAATAATAGAGACTTCTGTTTTTTGGAACGGTGTCAATGATTTTCTATGGTTAATCTGTGAGGCTATTTTCCATTACCTACCTGTTGGTATAACTTGGTCTATCACTAGAAAAATGGGTACAACTCAAATCCTCGGTATAGTCCTAGGTATTTGTTTGATATCACCAAACTTACTTGCAAATGCATACTCAATTGCAGGTGGAGGAGAAGTTCCTGTTTGGGATTTTGGATTCTTTACTATAGATAGAATAGGATACCAAGCTCAAGTTATCCCAGCAATGCTAGCTGGTTTCTTATTAGTGTATCTTGAGAGATTTTTCAAAAAAGTTATTCCACAAGCGATATCAATGATTTTTGTACCACTATTTTCACTTATACCTGCTGTACTTTTGGCTCACTTAGTTTTAGGTCCAATAGGCTGGAAAATAGGTGCCCTAATCTCACAAGGAGTTTATAGTGGACTTACATCTGGCCTAAACTGGCTGTTTGCAGCTGTATTTGGTTTCTTCTATGCACCACTTGTTATAACTGGTCTTCACCATATGACAAATGCAATCGACCTACAACTTGCAAATGACTTTGGTGGAACAATTCTTTGGCCAATGATTGCCTTATCCAATATAGCTCAAGCATCTGCAGTAGTTGCTATAATCTTCCTACATATGGGAGATAAGAAGGAAGAACAAATATCTGTTCCTGCAGCTATTTCTGCATATCTTGGAGTAACAGAGCCAGCACTATTTGGTGTCAACATCAAATATGGATTCCCATTCATAGCTGGTATGATTGGTTCTGCACTTGCAGCTGTATTTTCAGTATCAACATCTACAATGGCATACAATATAGGTATAGGAGGACTTCCTGGAATTCTTTCAATCATGGGAGGATCAAGGTTAAACTTTGCTATAGCTATGGTAATTGCGATAGTTGTTCCTGTTATATTGACAGTTATATTTGAAAAGAAAAACTTATTCCACAACAAGATAGAATTTAAAACACCAAGTTTTAGTTAGGAGTAATATGAACTTAGGAAAACAAGTAATCTACCAAGCCTATCCGAGATCTTTCAAGGACACTAGTGGAAATGGCATTGGAGATTTAAAAGGAATCAAAGAAAAAATACCTTATCTTAGAGGATTAGGAATTGATATAGTATGGCTAAATCCATTTTTTGTATCGCCACAAAATGACAATGGATATGATATAGCTGATTATTATCATGTAGATCCAGCCTTTGGTACAGACGAAGACCTTGATGATTTGATTAGTGAAATGGACAAGGCAAGTATTAAACTAATGTTTGATATGGTACTAAATCATACATCGACAGAACATGAATGGTTTAAAAAGGCCTTGGCAGGGGATGAATATTACCAAAACTTCTACTACATTAGAGAAGGTAAAGGCGGTGGATATCCAACAAACTGGCAATCAAAGTTTGGTGGCCCTGCTTGGAATGAATTTGGATCAACTGGAAAATATTATCTCTGCCTATACGATAAAACGCAAGCTGATCTAAATTGGCATAATCCTGATTTAAGGGATGAACTATATAAGATAGTAAACTACTGGATAGATAAGGGAATAGATGGATTTAGGTTTGACGTATTAAATGTAATAGGTAAAGATCAAATACTTGAAGATTCTTCGGGGATAGAGAGTGAAGAGAAAAAATTATACACAGATACACCTATAGTTCACAAATGGATTAGAGAGTTAAACAATCATACCTTTGGCAAAAACCCAGAAATAATAACAGTTGGGGAAATGAGCTCTACCAATATAGAAAATTCTATAATGTATTCATCTGCTGAGGGAAACGAACTATCCATGGTCTTTAACTTCCACCATTTGAAGGTAGACTATGAAAATGGCGACAAGTGGACAGATGCCAGATTTGATTTTTCTAAGCTAAAAGATACCTTAAACAAATGGCAAGTAGAAATGCAAGAAGGCGGCGGTTGGAATGCTCTATTTTGGAACAACCACGATCAACCAAGAGCAAATAATAGGTTTGGTGATGTAGAAAATTTCCCTTACGAAACAGCAACTATGCTTGCTCAGACAATTCACATGATGAGGGGAACGCCTTACATCAACCAAGGTGAGGAAATAGGAATGACTGATCCAGATTTTAAATCAATTGACGATTATAAGGATATAGAAAGTCATAACGCCTACAAGAAACTTCTTGAAAGTGGTAAAAGCGAAGCTGAGGCCTTTAATATAATAAAGAAAAAATCTAGAGATAACTCCAGAACCCCTATGCAATGGGATGATACAGAAAATGCTGGCTTTACAAGTGGCGAGCCTTGGATTGCTGTAAATGATAATTATAAAACTATCAACACCAAAGAGGCCATGGCAGATAGAAGTTCAGTATATTTCTACTATAGGAAATTGATTGAACTAAGAAAAGATGAAAATATAATCTCAGATGGTTTGTATTTTCCAATTCTAGAAGATGATGATAAAATCTTTGCCTATATTAGAGAATATGAGGGAGAAGTCCTAATAAATATGAACAACTTCTCTAGTGATTATGTAGAAGTAAACTTAGAAAATATCCTAGAAGATTACGATAAATTCACATATCTTTTAGGCAATTTGGGTGAAAAGAAAATAGAAAAAATAATTAAACTTGCTCCATATGAAAGTCTTGCTTTTATAAAAAGAGTATAAGAAAATATAGGATGTAAAAAGGGCTGGTGAAAATTATGAATAATCATCGTCCCATCATTAGAAGGTTCTCTTAGGAAATTTTAGTTTAGCCTGCCGGCTAGTGGAGGCAAAATTTCCGTGGAGGTTCTTCTAATGATAAAGGGACGTTTTATTCATTCGCACCAGCCCTTTATTTTATTCTTGAGCTAAGGCCTTTACTGGGTCTTTTTTAGCTGCGATTGATGATGGGATTATTCCTGCAATTAGGGTTAGACCTACTGATATTAATACTAATATCAATCCCGCTTTAGGAGGAAGAGTTGAGTAAATATTATCTATCCCGCTCATCTTTTGGATTAAGTTTGAGATTGGAATGTTTACTAGTGTAGTTGCTCCTATACCGATTAGTCCTGATAATAGTCCTATGATAAAGGTTTCTGATAGGAATACTTTTCTGATGTCTTTCTTGCTTGCACCAATTGATCTAAGGATTCCTATTTCTTTTACTCTTTCTAGCACTGAAATATAGGTTATGATTCCAATCATTATAGAAGAAACTACAAGACTAACACCTACAAAGGCTATCAATAAATAGGATATAGCTGATATTATCTGAGTGATTGACGATGAGATTAGACCAATATAGTCAGTATAGGCAATTTTTTCGTTCTCAGATTTGCCATCGTTATATTGATTTATGAAGTCTTTTATCTTATCCCTATTTTCAAAATTTTCTACATAAATAGATATATTTGATGGAGCATCTTTAGATACTAGACCAAATTTCTCCAAGTTTTTCTTATAGGATAAATCGCTTAGAAACTCTCCATAGATATCTAAAAACAAGGTCTTATCATTTTTCTTTATGGCGTAATCTATAAGAGCATTATCAGATGCTTGATTTGGGCTTTTATCCTTATTTGCAAGTGCCATAGGATTTTGAGCTTGGATTTTTCTACTTTCTTCTTGGATTTCTTCCATTAGCTCTGGCTTATTTCTCATTAGATAGGTATTTACTTTTAGATTTTCGTTTTCTGGAATATTTTCTAGGTATGATTTAGCTAAGTTAATCTTTTCATCGTCATTATTTGCCTTAAAGGGAAGATTATTTAGGATATTTTTATCCTTGTTTTTTAACTGAGCCTTAGCAATATCTGAATCTCCTACATGTTTTATTAGAAGATCAGTCATAGATTTTGAATATCCTAGAGGAGAATCTACGATTTGATTTTCATCGTTTGTCTTTTGCCTTGCAATACCAACAATCTTTCCAGTTATGGCATTTTTAATTAGGTCGTTTTTCTTAGCTTCATCATTTGAAATATCTATGAAGTTGTCTCCGTCTTTTTGATAATAATCAGAAGGAGTAAGAATTTTATATTCATGACCTATTATATTTTTAGGTTCGATATCCAAATCTTTTAAGTCGATTTTTTCGTTATTATCTAATTTATTTAAGATATCTTTATAGTCTTTACTTGGAAGCAAACCTATTTCATATAATTTTGATGTTATAACCTCATTATTGTAATCGGTAAATAATACTAGATCAGTGGCTTCTTTTGGCCATGTTCCTTCTATTAGTTCATAATCATCAGTAATCATTTTAGATACATTGCCATTTTCATCTGATATTATTTCAGAGAAGTTTTTATTAGATCCTTGAGGTTTTAGGAGATTTTGCATGAAGTTATCTTGTTGCTCTTCAAAATCTGACCCATCTGTATTTATTAGCTGTCCATTAGAATCTTTAGTGAAAATATCAAAGTTAGTATCGTAGGAATAAGTTATAAAGTTTCCTCCGATTTCGTTTTCTAGCTTATCTTTATTATCTTCTATATATTTCTTAAAAGGTGTAAGGTTATTTTCACTGTAGGAAGTTTGTAATTCACTTCTTCTTTCAAGAATCATATTGTTTGTCATAACCTTATCTGTGGTATTTGTTTTATCACCTTTATTTGGTGGAGTCATTAGATTTTCTAGGTTTAAAGACTCTTTTTGTATCTGAATGGGATATGATTTTAGGGCATTTTTTTGCGATTCTTCTATGAAATCATTAGCACCATTTGATATTGAAATAACTAAGGCAATACCTATAATTCCTATAGAGCCTGCAAAAGCAGTAAGAATAGTCCTTGCCTTTTTGGTTAAGAGATTATTAAAGGAAAGGTTCAAAGCCTGAGAAAGTCTTAGTGAAAGTTTATTGGTTTTGAAATTTTCTACATTTTCATTGACATCGTAGGGATCAGAATCATCTAGAATCTGCCCATCTCTAATCTTTACAATTCTGGTTGAATATTTTTCTGCAAGTTCTGGATTGTGAGTTACCATTATTACAAGTCTGTCCTTGGCAATCTCTTTTAAAAGCTCCATGATTTGCTTGGAAGTATTTGTATCAAGGGCACCAGTTGGCTCATCTGCAAGGACTATCTCAGGATTGTTAACAAGAGCTCGGGCTATAGCTACCCTTTGCATTTGTCCACCTGATAGTTCGGCTGGCTTTTTATAAATATGATCTTTAAGTCCAACCTTATCTAAAGCTTCTATTGCTCTTTTTTTCCTATCTTCTTTTTTAACACCTGAAAGAGTTAGGGCAAGTTCGACATTAGATAGGATAGTTTGGTGACTGATTAGGTTGTAAGATTGGAAAATAAATCCAACAGAAACATTTCTATAATAATCCCAATCAGAATCCCTAAAGTTTTTAGTAGACTTTCCATCTATAAGTAGATCTCCTGATGTGTATTTATCAAGACCACCTATTATATTAAGTAGGGTTGTCTTGCCACCGCCAGACCTACCAAGGATTGAAACAAATTCATTTTCCCTAAAGGAAATATTTACCTTATCTAAAGCTTTTTGTTCAAAATCTCCAGTTTTATAAATTTTTGTAATATCTTTTAAAGTTAACATAAAACCTCTTTTCTACAATAAGTAATATATACCCCATTTGCCAAGACTTTCCATAAAATGTACATTAGACTTATGAGAAAAACACAGGCTTTAATCATTTTTGAGGAAGATACAAAACAATTGAATAAAATTTACGAAAAGATAGATTCATACAAAAGTATGCCTATTGATACTGTAAAAATAAATCTAGGAAATGACCTAAATGAGAAATATCTGGAAGACTTATTTTATTTAAATAAAAAGTTTGCTTCAGACAATCTACTTCTGATGGTAAAAGTTAGTCTTATAGATATTTCAAGAAATCTTTTAGGGGTAAGTTATAAAAATGAAAGTTTTGACAATCCAAAAATACAAAAAGCATCTTTTTCATTTTTAAATTTTTTAGTAAAAAGAGGAATACAAGCCTTTGATTTTGGGGATATTAATTATTTGGTGAAAAATAATCCTAGCGATAAGAAAATAATTGAGACAAGTAGACTTATAAATAAAAATTTAAGAAGTCTTAGTAAGGATGTAATAAGTCTTTGCGATTTATCTTATAAGTACATTGACCTTTATGATATATTAACTGGTGATAGTGATTTTGATTTTTCATATATTTGTAGACCAATAAATATATTTGATGAACAATCGAGGAAATTGCTAAAAGAAAATTACCAAAATGGTGGGAGAATTTCTTATAAGATAGGTTTTACTAAAAGCAGGTCAAAGAATCTCTCCTTTGTAAAAGAAAGTCTAATTTTAACAAGTCTTACCCTTTTAGATTCGCCTTTATATTTAAATGATACGGAATCATATTTTGATGTAGTTGGACCAATTAAGTCCATCAAGGATTATTTGAAAGAAATTTACAATATAAAAGATGATTTTTCTGATTTACCTAGAAAAGAGTTTTATGAGATAATAAAAAAAGATCAGGATATATTTGCTTATAGCCTAAAAATAGGGGATACCAAGTTTTTATTTATAGGAAACTTAACTCAAAAAGAAATTTTAGTAAATATTTCCATGTATGTTTCAAATTACAGTGTGTATAAACTTCTCCTAGGAAATTATGGAAAGAGATCTATGGTTAAAAATTTATTATTAAGATCTTATGAGGGATTAATTTTTGTCAGAAAATAATTAGAAATATTGGGTAATTATAATAAAAATCAAAAATCATCTTTTCTAATCCTATAAAAATAGTATGATATAGCTAACAAAAATATAGGAGGGAATATGAAATTTGTTTCGTTATTAATAACAATAGCCCTATATTATGTCCTCAAGAAAATGGCTGATAAAAAAGTTTCATTTGGTAGGAGGGTTATTTTTGCGGCTATTATAGGTCTAGTTTTAGGTTATTTCTTTGCTGGATCTACTGAATATGTAGCGGTATTTGGAAGTATCTATATCAGACTTCTTCAAACTATGGTAATCCCATTGTTATTTGCTACAATCATTAGAACTATGCTAAATACAGGATCTCTGGGTAAATTAAAATCAATCGGTCTAAAGACTGTTGGTATTTTAAGTTTACACAATGTATTAGGATCTACCATCGGTCTTATCCTTGCGGTTAGTTTTGGAATAGGTAAAGGTGCAAATATTCCTCTACCAAAGGCAAGCGAGGTAAAGGAAGTTCCAACTGTTGCTGAAACTATAACTAACTTCTTCCCATCAAATATAGTTGCTAATGCAGCTGATGGCATGGTAGTTCCAGTGATTATATTTTCAATATTTGTTGGTGTTGCAGCACTAAAATTGATTGATAATGGAGAAGATGGTAAAGTTGTTGCCTTTAAAGATTTTATAGATTCTTTTGCAGAAATTATCTATAAACTTACAAGCATGATTACAAGCTTTACACCTTTTGCAGTTTTATCATTAATGGCTAATGCTGTTTCAGAGATTGATGTAGAAGCTGTTAAGCCATTATTACTAATTCTAGTATTAAATTATGTAGCAAGTGCTTTCCACTCATTTATAACAACAGGAGCCTTAGTTTCAATATTTGCCAAGGTAAATCCTATAAAATACTTCAAAAATGCTTGGCCTGTCCAAGTAGTTGGATTTACAACTCAATCATCTATGGGTTCACTTCCAGTAAATATTGACAATCTTGAAAATACCCAAGGTGTATCAGAAGAAATTTCTTCATTCGTTGCTCCAGCGGGTGCTACTATGGGTATGCCTGGTTGTGCAGGCTTTTGGCCAGTTATGAATGCTGTTCTTACAATAAATATTATGGGACTAGATTTTGCAGGTTTTGATTATGTAAAACTTGTACTAATAGCTTTACTTGTTTCTCTAGGAACAGTTGGAGTGCCTGGAACAGCTACAATAGCAACAACTGCAGTATTTGCAGCTATGGGTCTACCACTTGAGATGGTTGTATTACTTGCACCAATCTCATCTCTTGCTGATATGGGACGTACATCTACAAACGTAGTTGCAGCAAACTCTTCAGCTGTAATTGTAGCAGCAAGCGAAGGAAAACTTAATAGAGAAGTATTCAATAGTTAAGAATAAATAAAACAGAAACCCTGATATTCATATTTTGAATTGATGGGTTTTTTATTGTAAAAAAATTTACAGCTTGTAAAATATAAGCTAGCAGTAGGTTAAAGCTACTTTAAAATATAACAATACATAATCGGAGGATAAAATGACAGAGAAAAAGTATATTCCCCAAGTTTACTCCAAACTTAGAAAATCTTTTATAAAAGTTCCAGAAGAAATATACAAGGCAAGTGGGATAATGATTTTTGAAAAAAGAATAAAATCATTGCTCTTTACTACAGATCTTGCAATTATTAGAAATTCTAATGCAGATTCTATAATGGCAGTCTACCCATACACCCCACAAAACACCATAGCTAGGTCAATCATGGATGTATCTAATGTTCCTTGTTTTATAGGTGTTGGCGGAGGAACTACCCAAGGAATAAGATCAAAATATATAGCCATAGAAGCAGAGCTTTCTGGTGCCTATGGAGTTGTAGTGAACTCCCCTATGCCAAACGAAGACATAAAGGCAATAGCTGATTTTGTTGACATCCCAGTAATCGCATCAGTTGTAAGCTTTGAAAATGACTATAAAGGAAAGATAGAAGCAGGGGCCCAAATTTTAAATGTTTCTGGTGGAAAATACACAGCTGATTTGGTTAGAGAAATCAGAAGAAATATAGGAAATAAATTTCCAATAATAGCTACTGGCGGAAAAACTGGTGAGCAAATTCTTGATACTATAAATGCTGGTGCCAATGCAATTTCATATACACCACCATCAAGTGCAGAAGTTTTTGGTTCTATGATGGACACTTATAGAAATGAGGACATACATTGATTTATCCGGGATATTTAACAGATGTATGTGGAATAAAGCTAGGTCACGCATCTGATTTTGAAGGTGGAACAGGTCTTAGTGTAATCATTCCCGATCCAAACAACACAGCAGCAGTTGAAGTGAGAGGATCTGCCCCTGGAACTAGGGAAACTGACCTACTAAATCCAATCAATCAAGTAAGCGAAGTAGATGGAATTATTCTATCTGGTGGGTCTGCCTATGGACTAGATGCAGCAACTGGCCTTATGGAAGAATTAGAAAAAGATGGGAGAGGTTTTGATGTTGGCTGCGGCATAGTTCCGATAGTTAGCCAAGCGGTCTTATTTGATCTTGCTTACAAAAATCCCAAGGCAAGACCAAATGCAAAAATGGCGAAACTAGCCTACAAAAACGCAAGCTATGATAACAAGGAATGTGGAATAATTGGAGCTGGAACTGGAGCTACAGTTGGAAAAGCAATGGGCATGGATAAGGCCTTTAAATCTGGTCTTGGACAAGCTTCAATGACCCTTGGAGATCTAACAGTTTCAGCTATAGTTGCTGTAAATGCCTTTGGAGATATCTTTGATTATGAAAAAGGCAAACAAATTGCAGGACCCATGGTAGATGGAAAAATGATTTCTACTATGAATAATATAGAAAATATTGCCAAAAGTTTTTCTGAAGTAGAAGGTAAAAATACAACTATAGGTCTTGTTGCAACCAATGCAAGTTTTAATAAGACAGAGCTTACTAAAATTTGTCAGATGACTCATGACGGATACGCAAGATCAATTAATCCAGTCCATACTATGTTTGATGGGGATACTATATTTGCCCTAGCAACAAACAAGGTCAAGGCTGATGTTACAATAGTTGGAGCGTTAGCAAGTATGGTTATGTCAAGAGCGATTGCAAATGCGATCTACACTTCAAAAGAAAAGTGAAATATTATAAAAGTCAAATAAAATCCTTGACATTGCTTATGTCATATAGTATTATACATAGGTAATTAATCTCTACTCCGTGAGGATTTAACGGGGTCAAAGACCATAGGGAGGTGAAAAAATGAATAAGTACGAAGCAGTATTGATTTTCAAAGCTGATATGAACGATAGTGACAGAGAAAATCTTCTTGATAGATTTAAAGAAATCATCGGTCAAGATGGTGAAGTAACTAACGTTGATGATTGGGGTAAAAGAAAGCTAGCTTACGAAATTAATGACTTAAAAGATGGTTATTATTACATCGTAGACTTCGATTCTAACCCAGACCATATCAAAGAATTTGAAAGAAGACTTAGACTTTCAGATTCTATAATCAGATACATGGTTATAAGAAAAGAGGACTAATTAATGAACAAAGTTACCCTTATCGGAAGATTGACTAGGGATCCAGAGTTAAGATACACTCAATCCCAACAACCAGTGTGTACATTCACATTGGCAGTAGATAAGAGACTTAGCAGAGATAAAAGACAAGAAATGGAATCTCAAAATCGTCCAACAGCTGATTTCTTCAGAATTACCGTTTGGGGTAGACAAGGAGAAAATGCTAGTAGATATTTAAGAAAAGGAAGTCAATGCGCTATAGATGGTAGACTCCAATCAGGAAGCTACGTTGATAAAGAAACAGGTAAAACAATCTATACAACAGATGTTGTAGGTGATAGTGTAGAATTTTTAGGTGGAAAATCCGACAATATGGGCGGATCATCTTACAACAATTCTAATCCTTACGACAATCAAGACATCTATAAAAACGACTATTCACAAGTTAACAACTACCCACAAAACAATCAAAACCAAGATGGTTTCGGTGGGGATGATGATTTCTTTGATGATGACTTTACTGAAATAGAAGACGATGGAAGAATTCCATTCTAAAAATTGAGAAAGGAATTACAATGGCAGGAAGAAGATTCAGACCAAGAAAAAAGGTAGATCCATTTGTAAAAGATCCATCAAAAGTTATCGATTATAAAGATATTGAAACTTTAAAAAGATTCGTTACAGATAGAGGTAAGATCTTACCTAGAAGAGTAACTGGTCTTAATGCAAAACACCAAAGAGAAGTAACACGTGCTATCAAACGTGCTCGTCAAGTTGCATTATTACCATACGAAGAAAACTAAGATAATAATAGATTAAATATAAATAATTTTCAATAAGCAATATTAAGGGATACTCACTTAAGTATCCTTTTTTATTATAAAATTTGAATTTTGTGCCAGTTTACAAATTTTAATCTAAAAAGTTGTCAAAAACACTTTTTTATAATAAGATAAATAGGTGAATAAATAAGGAGGAAATTTATGTTCGTAGAAATTTTAGCTTTGATTGTAGCAATCCTAGCATTACTTTTTATGGGTTTTACAATCAAATCAAAAATTATGCCAGTGTCATCTGGTAATAAAAGAATGACAGAAATTGCTGGACATATTAAAGACGGCGCTATGACATTTATCAGCCGTGAATATAAGTACATTGCAATGTTTGTCGTTGTTGTATCAATCCTAATAGCAATTTTCTTAAATGTTAAGATTATGATTTGCTATATATTAGGATCAGTATTTTCAATGCTAGCAGGTTATATTGGAATGAGAGTTTCAACTGCAGCTAACGCAAGATGTGCTAACATGGCTCTTGAAAAAGGTAGTGATGGTGCATTAAATGTAGCATTTTCTGGTGGATCAGTAATGGGATTTGCTGTAACAGGTCTTGGATTCTTAGGAATTATGATAACTTACTTTATATTCAAAGATCCAGCAATCCTAATGGGATATTCTCTAGGTGCTTCTTCAGTTGCTCTATTTGCTAGAGTTGGTGGTGGTATTTATACAAAAGCTGCTGACCTTGGAGCTGACCTTGTTGGTAAGGTAGAAGCAGGTATTCCAGAAGACGATCCTAGAAACCCAGCTGTAATCGCTGATAACGTTGGTGATAACGTAGGTGACGTTGCAGGAATGGGTGCTGACTTATTTGAGTCATACTCAGGTGCTATTATCTCAGCTATTACACTTGGAATTATTGCAAGTGGTGAAGCAGGAAGGAAATTTACATTCTTCTTAGTAGCTATTGGTATTCTTGCTAGTATCTTCTCAAGTATCTTATTCCTAACAGGAAAACACAATAATCCACAAAAATCACTAATGAATACAATTTATATTTCTGGTGGAATTGTACTTGTAGCAGCCCTAATCCTTTCATTTACTTACTTTGGTAACTTCAATGCAGCTCTTGCTATTATTGTTGGTATCGTAGTTGGTATTTTGATAGGACTTTTGACAGAATATTACACATCAGATAAGTATAAACACGTTAAGGCAATTGCAGATGAATCTAAAACTGGAGTCGCTACAAATATTATCGCTGGACTATCAACAGGAATGCTTTCAACAGTTTTCCCTATTATCTTGATTGCTCTTGGTATTATGGTAGCTTACTGGGCTAATGGAGTATTCGGTATTGCTCTTTCTGCTGTAGGTATGCTTTCTACAACAGCAACAACAGTTACAGTTGATGCTTATGGTCCAATTACAGACAATGCTGGTGGTATCGCAGAAATGAGTTATCTACCAAGCAACGTCAGAGATATTACTGATGAGCTAGACTCAATAGGTAATACTACAGCAGCTATTGGTAAGGGTTTTGCTATTGGATCTGCAGCACTTACTGCACTTTCACTATTTGTAACATATTCAGAAACACTAAACCTAGGTGCAATCTCAATTCTTGATGCTAAGGTTGTAGCTGGTATGTTTATCGGAGCTATGCTTCCATTCTTATTTACTGCTCTTACAATGAATTCTGTAGGAAAAGCAGCAACAGAAATGATTGAAGAAGTTAGAAGACAATTTAAGTCAGATGAAAGAATCCTAAAGGGAGAAAAGGAACCAGATTACGCAAGATGTATTGATATTTCTACAACAGCGTCTCTAAAAGAAATGGTTCTTCCAGGTGTACTTGCAATTATTGTTCCAATTATAGTTGGTAAAGTATTTGGACCTTACTCACTAGGTGGTCTACTTGCAGGTGCTCTAGTTACAGGTGTACTAATGGCTATCTTTATGTCAAACTCAGGTGGAGCTTGGGATAATGCTAAAAAATACATCGAAACACTTCCAGGAGAAGATGGAAAAGGATCTGACGCTCACAAGGCTTCAGTTGTTGGAGATACAGTAGGAGATCCATTCAAGGATACTTCAGGTCCATCTCTAAACATTCTAATTAAACTTATGACTGTTGTATCAGTTGTATGTGCAAGCCTATTTATGTAATAATTTAAAAAAATATTTGACAAACATATTCTAGCCTGTACAATATAACCAATCAATTAATTCAGTTAATAAATGTGTTGAAGAGAAGAGTAGTTAACTAAAAGCTTCAAGCGAATCCTAGATGGTGTGAGAGGATAAGCGGATAGTTAGTGAAAAGAACCTCAGAGCATATAGGTCGATACAAGGAGACCTATACGGGAACTCCCGTTACAGAGTTAGAGTATGGTTGTACTTGAAGAGGTTTATCTTGTGAGAGATAGATGAATATGGGTGGTATCACGAGCTTTCGTCCCTTTTGGGATGAGAGCTCTTTTTTATTATCAAAGTTCTTAAGGCACGTATAACATTAATTGATTAAATATTATAATAAGGAGAATATTATGTTAAAGAATGAATATCAAATGTTAAAAGAAGCGAACAAAGTTATACTTGCCTATTCTGGTGGGCTAGATACATCAGTATTAAGCTTCTGGCTAAAGGAAAATGGGGCAAGCGAGGTTATTTGTGTATCAGTTGATTTAGGACAAGTAGAAAATCCTGACAAACTTAAAGAAAAGGCTCTAGCAGCTGGAGCAAGTAAATTTTACAATGTAAATGTAGAAGATGAATTCATAGATAATTTCGCTTATAAATCTCTACTTGCAGGTGCCAAGTATGAAAACATCTATCTTTTAGGAACAGCAATTGCAAGGCCACTTATAGCCAAGGTCTTGGTAGATATTTACAAGAAAGAAGGAGCTGATCTCATAGTGCATGGCTGCACTGGAAAGGGAAATGATCAAATTAGGTTTGAGCTATCTATAGCTGCCCTAGATCCAGAAATAAAAGTCCTCGCTCCATGGAGGTTCTGGGATATAAAGGGTCGAAGCGAAGAAGAAGCTTATGCAAAAGAGCATGACATTAAGCTTGATTTTACCAAAGATGATGATTACTCAATGGATGAAAATATCTGGCACCTATCCCACGAGGGACTTGACCTAGAAAATCCAGAAAATGAAGCTAACCTTGATAAAGTTTTAAAATGGGTAACTCCACCTGAAAAAGCAATAGATAAAGCAGAAATCATAGAACTTGGCTTTAAAAATGGAAAGCCTGTTTCTTTAAATGGAGAAAATCTAAAGGGAAGTAGCTTAGTTAAAAAATTAAACGAAATCGGTGGCAAACACGGTATAGGTATAGACGATATTGTAGAATCAAGGGTTGTCGGCATGAAATCTAGGGGCGTTTATGAAAATCCAGCTGCAAGTATTTTATACTTTGCCCTAGAAAAACTCCAGTCTGTAACTATCCACCCAGATGCTCTAGCTTATAAACAAAAAATGAGTCTAGATTATGCAAATCTTGTTTATCAGGGAAAATGGATGACACCTCTAAAGGAAGCCATGGATTTATTTATGGAAAAAATAAATGAGAACACAAATGGCATAGTAAAGGTTAAAATGTACAAAGGAAATATGTATCCAGCTGGTATTTTTGCTGACAAACCTTTATTTGATGAAGAACTTGCAACTTTTGAAGAAGATTCTGTCTATTCCCAAGCAGATGCTACAGGATTTATTAATTTATTTGGCCTAAGTACAAAAACTTATGCCAAAGCTGTCAAAAAAGATTAGGAGTTATAAATGAAATTGTGGAGCGGAATGCTTACAGGAGATTTAAATAAATTAGCAGAAGAGTTTAACGATTCTATATCTGTTGACAAGAGACTTGTATTTTGTGATATAGAAGGTTCAATTGCCCATGTGAATATGCTTGGAGCCAAAGAAATCATATCAAAAGAGGAAAAAAACCAGATAATAAATGGACTAAAGAAAATTCAATCTAACTTAAAAGAAGATAAAGAAGAAGTAGACCAATCTTACGAGGATATCCACACATACGTTGAGGCAAGACTTATAGAAGAGATTGGACCAGTTGCTAAGAAAATGCACACAGCAAGATCTAGAAACGACCAAGTTACTACAGATTTGAAACTCTATATAAGAAACGAAGTAGACAATATAAAAAAAGATTTAAAAGGCTATATTGAAAGTTTGGTAAATAAAGCAGAATCTAATACAGACACAATAATGCCAGGATATACTCATCTTCAGGCAGCTCAACCCATTACTTTTGCCCATCATTTAATGGCTTACGCCATGATGGGCCTAAGAGATATTAGAAGATTAGATCTTTATAAAGAATCCATAAATGATCTTCCCTTAGGAGCTTGTGCTCTGGCAGGAACAACTTACGATATAGATAGAGAAATGGTTGCAAATGAGCTTGGATTTGATTCAATTATGGAAAATTCTTTGGATGCTGTAAGCGATAGAGACTATGTGATTGAACTTGCATCAATAATTTCTATCATAGCTATTCACCTTTCAAGACTAGCTGAAGAACTTATAATTTGGTCATCTCAGCCTTATTCTTTTGTAAAAATATCTGATGATTATTCGACAGGCTCATCTATCATGCCTCAAAAGAAAAATCCAGATATGGCAGAACTAATAAGGGCAAAAACTGCAAGACTTATTGCTAATTGTAACCAAACAATGATAATGATGAAAGGCTTACCGCTTGCCTACAGTAAGGATATGCAAGAAGATAAGGAAGGACTCTTTGAAAGTATTGATACAATAAAAATTTGCCTAAAGATAATGGCGGGTCAAATAGAAAGTTTAAGTGTAAATAAAGAAAGAATGTATGAAGCATCTAAAAAAGGTTATCTGAATGCGACAGACCTTGCAGATTATTTAGTGAAAAAAGGAATGGCCTTTAGAGATGCCCATCATACATCTGCAAGACTTGTAAAATATGCCATAGCTAATAATATTAGCCTTGACGATATAGATTTGGATACTTACAAAAAAGAATCAGACTTATTTGATGAAGATGTATTTGAAGAAATTGACTTAAATAATTGTGTAAATAAGAGGACATCAAAAGGCGGACCAAGTAAAATAGAAGTTATGAGACAAATTTTTTTAGTAAAAGATAAGTTAGAAAAATGAAGGAGGAGATATGAGAAAGAAATTTTATAGGATTTTATCTACTATATTTATATTGACGATGTTTTTACCTGTAAGAGCATTTGCTAGTGAAGATATAGTAGATGATGGAGTAATAGACCTTGGAACAAGTGCAGATTTTCCACCATATGAATACTATGAGGGAGACGAGATCGTAGGAATCGATCCAGATATAATAAAAGCTATAGGAGATTATTTAGGTGTTGAAATAAAACTTCATGATATGGACTTTAACAATATCATAGCAAGTATTCAATCAGGAAAGATCGACGGTGGAGCTGCTGGTTTTACAGTAACAGAAGAGAGAAAAAAATCTGTAAACTTTACCGATTCTTTCACAAAAACATCTCAAATAATCATTAAAAGAAAAGATTCAGATATCAATGATGTAGAAGATTTGAAGGATAAGAAGAAAATAGGAACTCAGCTTGGAACAATAGGAGACACTATAGCCAAAGACGATTTTGGCGAGGAAAATGTAACTTCTTTTAACAAAGTACCTGATGCGATATTATCCCTTCAAAGTAAAAAGATTGACGCAGTAATCCTTGATGAACAATCTGCCAAAAACTTTACCTCTTCAAATAAAGATTTAGAAATAGTTGACACACCATATCTTGAGGAAGAATACGCCATTGCTATATCAAAGGATAATCCAGAACTACTAGAAAAAATGAACGAGGCAATAGCAGCTCTCAAGGAATCTGGTGAGATAGATAAGATAATGGCAAAATACGAGGCAAGTGATACAGATAATTCTGACCTTGGCTTGTTGGGAAGATTTAAGGCTAATATTTTAGATAATGGAGCTTACAAATATTTATTGGATGGTCTAAAAAAGACAGTAATAGTAACTCTAGCAGCACTTGTTATCTCCTTTACTTTAGGACTTATTATAGCTTTAGTAAGGTCAGCTGCCCTAGATATGGGAAATGATGTAAGTGGATTCTCTGGTGTATTGATCAAAGTTTTAGATAAAATATTCGGAATTTTTGTTACAATAATACGTGGAACACCTTCTACAATCCAACTTTTGATAATGTTTAATGTAATTTTAGTAAACTTGGATAATATAATGCTAGTTGCTATAATTTCCTTTGCTCTAAACTCTTCAGCCTATATGGCAGAATTATTTAGAGGTGGAATTAATTCTGTAAGTAAGGGAGAAAAGGAAGCTGCACGTAGTCTAGGACTATCTAATCTTCAAACAATGAGAAAAGTTGTTATGCCACAAGCTATCAAAAATTCCCTACCAGCCTTAGGAAATGAGATTATTACATTATTTAAAGAAACTTCCATAGCTGGATTTATAGGGCTTGCTGATTTAACAAGGGGAGCATCTATAGTAATCAGTCAAACTTTCGATGCTGCAACAGCTTATTTTTCGGCAGCTATAATCTATTTAGTGATAGTAATGATTATGGAAAAACTATTTAAAAAACTAGAGAAAGGATACCTATATGCTTAGAGTAAGAAATGTAGAAAAGTCATTCGAAGACCTAAAGGTACTAAACGGAATAGATTTAGATGTAGAAAAAACAGATGTAATCACTATAATTGGTCCATCAGGTTCAGGTAAATCAACATTTCTGCGTTGTTTAAATCTACTAGAAAAGCCGGATTCAGGTGAAATATATTTTGAAGATAAAAAAATAAACGACAAAAATATAGATATTGATAGCCTAAGAGAAGAAATAGGTATGGTATTTCAAAACTTTAACCTATTTTCAAATATGTCTATCATAGATAATCTAACTCTTGCTCCAGTAATGAGAGGAAAAATGGATAAAAAAGCTGCCGAAAGTGAAGCTATGAAACTTCTAGAAAGAATTGGTCTAAGAAGTAAAAAGGATGTTTATCCAGTAAGCTTATCAGGTGGTCAAAAACAAAGGGTGGCCATTGCTAGAGCTTTGATGATGAAACCAAAGCTAATGCTTTTTGATGAGCCAACAAGCGCCCTAGATCCAGAGATGGTAGGAGAAGTGCTAGAGCTTATGAAAGAGCTTGCTCATGATGGAATGACCATGGTAGTTGTAACTCACGAAATGGGATTTGCAAGAGAAGTTTCAAATAAAGTAATCCTTATGGATAAGGGCGAAATCGTAGAAAAATCTCATAATCCAGAAGAATTCTTCACAAATCCTAAAGAAGAAAGAAGTAAGCAATTCTTATCAATGGTCTTATAAAAATTTGACAAAGATAAATTTGAAGTGTATTATATAAAGGTAATACACGAGCGGGATTGGCGGAATTGGCAGACGCGCAAGACTAAGGATCTTGTGACCGGTTTTAAGGTCGTGGAAGTTCAAGTCTTCTATCCCGCACCAATGATTTATTAGAAGCGTTGATTATTCAACGTTTCTTTTTTTGTGTGGGAAAAGTATGGCTATTATATATTTTTTAAAATATATTTTGTTTATAGAATTATCTAGAAATAAAGCTTTAATTTAAAATAAAAATAAATAAACATTTATGTTATAATATCTTATGAGGTATACAATGGAAAGAAAATGTTATGCAAAGATTAATTTAACCCTAGATTCTCTAAAAAAAAGAGAAGATGGTTATCACGAGATTGACTCGATTATGACTAGAATTAATCTTTTTGATGAATTGATTATAAAAAGAAACAACGAAAATAAATTTAATTATATAGCATCCAAAGACGATATTTGTGATATAAAAGATAATTTAATATATAAGGTATGGGATATATTAAAAGATAGGGTAGAAAGTTTCGGAGTTGATGTAAAACTTATCAAAAATATCCCGGTTGCAGCAGGTCTTGCGGGTGGATCAACTGATGCCGCTGAAATGATCAAAGCTTTAAATGAACTTTGGGATTTGAATATGACTAGAGATGAAATGATGGAGATAGGCAAGAGGCTAGGTGCTGATATTCCATTTTTTTTCCTAGAATCAAATGCTAGAGCAAGAGGCATAGGTGAGAAATTAACTAGTTTTTCAAATAAGCTAAAGATGAAAATCCTCCTTATAAATGATGGTACAGCCATTTCTTCTGCCTTTGTTTATAAGAGACTCAAGGATTATGGAACTATTGATAATGAAAGAATAATAAAAGGCCTAGAAGAAGGTAGGACTGAAGTTATCAAAGACTTTAGAAATGTAATGGAAGATGTAATTTATGATAACTTCCCACATTTATTAGACATAAGAAATAGGCTATTGGATTTGGGAGCTGAAAATGCCTTGGTAAGTGGGTCAGGTGCGAGCATTTTTGCAGTATTTTTAGAAGATAAAGCTTTAGAAAAAGCCTATCACACATTAAAATATGACTATCAAAGAGTATTAAAGGTAGGACTTGTCGATGACTAGGATAGGAATATTCGACTCAGGACTTGGGGGTCTAACTGTCTTAAGTAAGCTTATAAAAACTAATAAAGCATCTTATTTCTATTTTGGCGATACCCTAAGAGTTCCTTATGGTGGCAGAGAAAAGGAAGAGATAATTTCATTTGCAGAAGATATAGTAGATTACCTAGAAAATTATAACATTGATTATTACATCATTGCTTGCAATACAATTTCGGTACTTGCGACAGATATATTAAAGGAAAAATATAATAAAGATTTTATACCAATAACAGATATGGGTCTTAGGGCGAGTCTTTCTTGTGAAGGTGATTTTTTAGTTCTTGGGACAAAAACAACTGTAAATAGTCATTTTTATAAAAACAAGATAGAAAAACTCAAAGATGCAAAGGTGTATGAAATTGCAGCAACCAAGCTCGTCGATTTGATAGAATCTGGAACTTTAGACGAAGAAAAATTGAAGTTTTACCTAGATGAATACTTAAAAATCGCAAATGAGAAAAAGATACCAAATATAATTTTGGCTTGTACTCATTATCCAATCATAAGAGATAGCATAGAAAAAAGGTTGACCTACAAGGCAAATATTATAGATCCCGCAAGCTATGCCAGCAAATTTCTTAAAAATGACGATGAAAATTTAGATATCAATATTTTTATGTCTAAAAAGACAGTAGCAACAGAAAATCTATTAGGAAAAATTCTCGATAGTCCATATAAATTAACTTATACTGAAGAAGTATAGAAGGCAGTCAATAGATTGGCTGCTTTTTTTATTTGATTTTTCTAGTCCAATTTTTGCTTTATTATCTAATACAGAATAAAAAAGTTTAAAAATCTATATATTTTTATAAAAATATGATAAAAATACCTCAAATTCTTTGAATTTAGACAAATTTACCCTATGTTTTTTTCATGATTCATGTTATAATTAAAGTAAGAATTTAGCAATCTAAAGCAGACAAAGGAAATTGAAATATATTATCCTAATTTGAAAAGGGTTGCTTATCCCAAAAGATTTGACTAAAATATTGAAATAAATAGAGGAAGGTTATGTCTAACAGAGGTATCAGAGAACTAAAGAGAAAAAAGAGAAGACAGAAAGCTAGAAGAAGAAAGAAAATCTTGTTATCATCAGGACTTGCCCTAACTTTGTTTTTAGGTGCAAAGTTTATTTCTAATAATCAGGATGATTTTGAGATTCAAAGGCCCTATGAATATAGGCAAGCCCAAGCAATAGAAGAAAAAGAAGAAGAGATTGAAGAAAGTCCATATAGAGACATTGTTCATGTTGCTACAGAGGCGGGCTTTGAAAATCTTAATATAAACGAAGATAAGAAAATAGAAGATGACAAGTATCAAAAAAGTTTACAAAGATACGTTAGATGTGCAAAAACTCAATATGCCTACCAATATCCAAATGATTACTCTAAGACTGAGAAGTTTATCGAAGAAGGTGATTATTTAGCTTATTATGGCACTGAAAATGGTTTTTCTAAAATTAAATTAGATGACTCTTTTTACTATGTCAATAAATATGGACTAGAAGAGCTTGACTCCGACAAACAAGTTAAGGTAATAAGTGGTATAGCTTATGTTAGTGAGTCTTATCCACTTCCAAGTGACTTTAGCCCTGGAGTAGATAAGACAGCTAAGAGAGCCTATGAAACTATGAGACAAGATATGCAAAGACAAGGGCTAGATATCAAAATTGCCTCTGACTTTAGAGACTACTCTTTGGAAGAGAAGATGAATAAAGCAGGCGATATAGATAGCGAATTAGCAGGTTTAAGTGAACACCAACTAGGACAAGCATTTGACTTTTTTACTGAAGCTAACAAATATTCAGAGAAATTTGCTACAACAAAAGAGTACAAGTGGCTTAGTGAAAATGCTTACAAGTATGGATTTATAGAAAGATATCCAAAGGGGAAGGAAGATTCCACAAACCATAAAGCTATGCCATGGCACTTTAGATTTGTCGGTGTGGAAAATGCCAAAGAAATATATGAAAATGATTTAACATTAGAAGATTATTTGAAGGTTAATTAATTGTATTTTTTCTAAGATTAGATATAATATAAAGTGTAATGTAGTTACATTTTAGATTAAGGAGTTTTTTATGAAATCAATTAATACAAATGACGCACCAAAAGCAGTAGGTGCATACGTTCAAGGAATCGCAACAGATAGCTTGGTTTTCACATCAGGTCAACTTCCGCTTGATCCAAAAACTGGTGAGCTAGTAACAGAAATTAAGGCAGCTACTAAACAAGCTCTATCAAATGTTGAAGCTATCCTTAAAGAAGCTGGTTCAGGAAAAGATAAGGTTATCAAATGTGTTGTTTATCTAAACGATATTAACAACTTCAAGGCATTTGATGAAGTATATGCTGAATTCTTTGCAGATCACAAACCAGCTAGATCAGCATTCGAAGTAGCAAATCTTCCAAAAGACGGTCTACTTGAAATAGAAGCTATAGCTAGCTTATAAAGAGAAATTTAAACGACAGTTTTTACTGTCGTTTTTTTATACCTAAAGGAATATAGAATGAATGATAAATATATACTAGAAGAAATCAATAAAAATAAAAATAAATTAATTGACCAGAGAAGAAAACTCCACACTCTAGCAGAAGTATCATCTAAGGAATATAAAACATCAGCCTACTTAAAGGATGAAGTTAGAAAGTTAGGCCTACCTATAGTTGAAGTAGAAGGTACAGGTTTTTATGCAATCCTCGATAGCGAAAAGGAAGGAAAAACAATCGGTCTAAGAACAGATATAGATGCACTGCCAATATGTGAGGCTGATACCAACCTATCTCAAAAAAGAATCGTTGTATCAGATGATAAGGAAGTCTTTCATGCTTGCGGCCATGACGGGCACATGGCAATTCTCTTATCAACTATGAGGATTCTAAAGAAAAATATAGATAAATTGAAAGGTAAGATTATCTTTATATTTGAAGAGGGCGAAGAAACTGGATATGGCATATTTAAAATGATAGATAAATTAAAGGATGAAAACATAGATTATTTCTATGGAAATCACCTAGCATCATTTCTAAAAACAGGAGAGATTGCCCTAGATCCTGGAGCTGTTATGGCGGGTTTTGCTATGGTAGATTTTACAATAAAAGGAGTTGGAGGTCATAGCTCAAGACCAGATAAAGCTATTAGTCCAATATTTGCTCAAGCAGCTGTAATCCAATCTCTAGCATCAGCTTTTGTAAATAGACTAGATCCAAACCAAACTGTAACCCTAGGTCTATCAACTATCCATGGGGGCAAAGCCCACAATGTAATAGCAGAAGAAGTGAGAATTGATGGAACTATGAGATATTTTGATAGAAAAGAAGTAGACAAAGCATTAGAGCTTATAGAAAATGTTGGAAGTCAAGTGGCAAATGCTCATGGTTGTAAGTTTATAGTAAACACCTTAGAGGCAGAATACGATCCAGTTATAAATGATAGCGATTTAAGTAGGATAATGAAGGAAGAACTAAGAGATTATTTTGGAGAAAATCTCAAGGAAGATATAAAATGGTACGCATCAGAATCCTTTGAACTTTACGATAAGCTTGCTCCAGCTTTATTTTCTTTGGTAGGAATTGCAAATGAAGAAAAGGGAAGCGGAGCAGAACACCATACTCCACTCTTCGACCTAGATGAAGATGCTTTAGAAAATGCAGTTTTTGCCATGGTGAAATTTGCTACAAGATTTCTTTAAAATACATTTTATGAAATTTCTGATATAGTTGGGTATATATACTATGTAGAGATAACTAGGAGGTAATAATGACAATTCAAGTTAATCAAGAAGCGATAGATTTTACACTAAAAGATCAAAACAAAGAAGATATTAAACTTAGCGAATTAAAAGGAAAGAAGGTAATTCTTTCTTGGCACCCATTGGCCTACACACCAGTTTGTACTGATCAAATGAGATCTCTAGAAAGAAACTATGACAGAATCCAAGAAAAGGGAGATACTGTAGTTATAGGAATTTCTGTAGATCCTTTCCCAGCTAAAGCAAAATGGGCTGATATTCTTGATCTAAAAGACATAAAAATAGTATCAGACTTCTTCCCATATGCAGAAGTAACTAAGGCTTATGGACTTTTCAATGAAGAAAACGGTGCAAGCAAACGTGCAAATGTAATAATTGATGAAGAAGGAAAAGTAAAATGGGTTAAGGTCTATGAATCAAGTGAGCTTCCTGATATAGAGGAAGTTATAGACAACCTATAAATAAGTATAAAGAATTTAAATCTCGCCAAAGGGCGGGATTTTTTCTTTGTCAAAACATGTTAAAAAAATAATAATTAAAGATAATGCAAATCATTCTTGACAAACGAATAAAATAATGCTATTATAAATTTATCAAGGCAAGTCATAAGAATAACATAATGATTTACCTACATAAATATAATAAATTAAGGAGATAAATATGAAAAAGAAAAATACTATTGCCCTAACAGCGATCCTATCATTTGGTTTAATCCTAGCAGCTTGTGGGAATGATCAAGCAAAAGATAATGAGGTTAACAATAAAACCCAAGTAGAGGAGAGTAAAGAATCTAATGCTTCTCAAAGTGAAAATACAGAAAGTAAAGAAGAAGTAAAAGAAGAATCTAAAAAAGAAGAAGCAAATGAAAAAGTAAGCCTAAGCGATTGGGAAGGAAAGTGGAATTCCATGGAAGGATATCTGGATAAAGAAGAGGTCCAAGATGCATTTAAAACATTAGCAGAAAAAGAAAACACTGACCAAGAAACAGCTAAGAAAGCTTATTTAGAAAAAAGAAAATGTGACTTCAAAGGCTTAGAAATAGAAGGAGAAAAGGTAAAATTCTACCAAGAATTCCCAGAAGATTCTAGCAAGGAAAGTGCAGAAGTTGAGTATAAATTTATAGACAAAAAAGAAGTTAAACACGGTTCTCACATGCTAGAATGGGATATCTTTGAAGCAGTAAGCCCAGATGCTGAATATAAATACCTACTAATGATGCCAATACACGGTGAAGAAAGTCTAACACATTTTCACATGAGATATGGAAATGATGTAGATGAATTATTAGAAAAAGATGGTTGGTTCCCTACATTTGTTAAACCAAACACAACAGATTCACAAATTATTGATGAGATTACAGAATAAGTTTACTGGGGGATGGGTTAGCTCATCCCTTTTTGTTATTAAGGAGGACTCATGAAAAGACTCAAAAAAATAAGTCTTATTATTTTTGCCCTGATATTTTTCGTAGCCTGTGGCAAGAATGAAAAAGAGGATAAGAGACCCTTAGTTTATACTTCCTTTTATCCTATAAACGATTTAACTAAAAAAATTGCTGGAGATACCTTAAATGTCAAATCATTTATGCCAGAAGAAAAAGAGGCCCACCTCTGGGAGCCTTCTGCAAAGGATATGAAAAAGCTTGCCAAGGCGGATCTTTTGGTTGTAAATGGAGCTAATATGGAACCATGGCTTGATAGCGTAAAGGAAAATCTTCCTGACCTTGATATTTTAAAACTCTCAGATTCAGTGGACCTTATTACCTACAAGGGTCAAGCTGCTATTGGAGATTTTCAATATATGGCAAGGATAGATGTGACAGATAAGGTTCAAAAGTTTGACTTTGCCCATACCCACGAAGATATGATGAGAGTTGCCTTTATCAAAGACGAGGGCCTAAGTCAGGAAGAACTAGTCAAAAAGTCCAAAGAGGTCATGAGCCAAAAGGGAGAACTAGTTTCTCAAAAATCAACTATCAATGTTGAAGAGGGAAAAGTATACGGCCTAGAAATGGGGCATGAATCTGGAGAAATATTTTATAAAATGCCTAAGGCTGGCAAATGGATTTTTGTCTCAGATAGGATAAGTGAGGACCTTCTTCCTTATTATCTGATGGATGAAAATGGTGATCTTTTAAAAGATACCAACAGAGAAGAATCCCTAATGGAAGGATCTTCATCTGGCTTTGATAAGATAAGCTACGATCCACATTCTTGGCTTTCTATAACCAACGGCAAAAAATACCTAAATGCTATCCAAGATAAATTAATAGAAAAATATCCAGAAAATGAGAAAATTTATAAGAAAAATAAATTGAAATACGTTGACCAATTGACAGATATAGATGCAGAATATAAGGAGAAATTTAAGAAATTAGACCAAAGGGAATTCCTTACAATCCACTATGCCTACGCATATATAGCAAGGGATTTTGATCTGATCCAATACCCTCTGCAAGGTCTAACTAGCCTTGAAAGTCCGAGCCTTAAAACAATTAAAAAGGCCGTAAACTTTGCCAAGGATAAAAATATAGATACAATCTTTTATGAATTTGGGAAAAATCCAAAAGAAGCCAAGGCCTTGGCTGAAGAACTAGGTGGTAAGATTAGTCCTCTTGCTTCCATGGAGTTTATGACAAGTGAGCAAGAAAAAAAGAAAATGGATTATATAGACCTTATGAGGATGAACCTGGATAACCTATACGAGTCAATGAAAGGAGATGAAAGTGAAAGCAATAGAAATTAGTGATCTATCCTTTGCCTACAATGATATACCAGTTATAAAAAACTGCAAGCTTGATGTAGCTTGTGGAGAAATGGTATTGATAGTTGGGGGCAATGGATCAGGTAAATCAACCCTAGTTAAGCTTATGCTAGGTGAGCTTAAGCCAGATGAGGGAGAAATTAAAATATTGGGCAAGGATATATCTTCCTACAAATCTTATAAGAAAATAGGTTATGTGCCTCAGATAAATATTGTAAATAAGATATCCTTTCCTATAACCTGTAAGGAGCTTGTAGTATTAAATCTTTATGAAGACTTTAGCCTTATAAAGATAGCGAAAAAAAGCCACTACCAGAAAGCCTGCCAAGTCCTAAAAGATATGGGCATGGAAGAATATATAAATACCCCAGTCAACGAGCTTTCTGGAGGACTAGCCCAAAGAGCAATGATAGCAAGGGCTATGATAAATAATCCTGACCTTCTTATCCTAGATGAGCCAACAGCAGGTGTAGATAAGGAAAATAAGGAAAGATTTTATGAGACAATAAAAAGCCTACAAAAAAATCTGGGAATAACAATAGTTTTGATTACCCACGAACTTAAAGAAATTGAAGAGCTTGATATAGATAAAACGGAGTACAGGATGAATGAAGGGAGCTTAGAATTATGTTAGAATTTGCCTTTATGAGAAAGGCTCTTATGGTAGGTTTCCTCCTATCAATTATGATTCCAATCATTGGAATTGTCATGGTTAATAGAAAAACATCTATGATAGGAGATGCCCTATCTCACACAGCCCTTACTGGTGTAGGTTTGGGACTTATCCTTGGTTTTGATCCTCTTTTAGGTTCAGCCATAGTTTGTGTAATAGCAGCCTTTATGATTGAAATAATAAGAAAAAAATTCCCTCAATATGGAGATATGGCCACAGCAGTTATTATGAGTACAGGACTTGGTCTAGCGGCTATCCTTTCAGATTTTGCCCCTGGAGGAAATTCCTTTGAATCGTATTTATTTGGTTCGATTTCTTCTGTAACAAGTTTTGACCTTATAAATACCAGTATTATTTTTGTTCTGGTAGTAATTCTTTCAATAAGCAGGTATTCGGCTCTTTTAGCCATATCAATCGATACAAATACAGCTAGGCTATCAGGGGTGAGGGTTAACCTTATAGAGGCAATCTTTACATTTCTAGCAGCAGTAACCATTGCCCTAGCAGTAAAGATTATAGGAGCCTTGATGGTAACAAGCCTAATAGTTTTACCAGTTGCAACGAGTCTAATAGTATCAAGAAGTTACAAACAGACATTTTTTATAACAATCATCTTAGGAATTATATATATGATGGCGGGTATTATTCTCTCCTTCCAATTTGATATAAAACCAGGTGGAGCAATTGTAGTAAATGCAGTAGTTGGTATGCTGGTATTTACCCTTTATAAAAAACTAATCAAAAAATAAATTATCCTAAGCTAGCAGCATCCTCCCTAAAAGCTGCTAGTTTTTTATATTTAAATTGGGTATAAATATAAAAATAGACATAAGATATAAAATAGGAGGAAATAATGAGCAATTTGTACTCTATAATAGATAGACAAAGAGAGTTTTTCTACTCAGGTTATACTAAAACTGAGACTTTTAGAAAAGAAAATCTAGAAAAATTAAGAGATTTAGTGGATCTTTATGAAGATGAGATCTTAGCCTGTTTAAAGGTGGACCTTGGCAAGTCAAACTTTGAGGCTTATGTTAGTGAAATATCTTTTCTTAAGGAAGAGATAAAGTTTGCCTTAGATAATTTATCTGACTGGATGAAGCCAATTAGGGAAAAAACTCCTATCCAGGCTATGCCAGCAAAATCCTATACTCTTTATGAACCTTTGGGAGTGAACTTGATAATAGCCCCATGGAATTATCCTTTTCTTTTAGCTCTTGATCCTGTAGTTTCTGCTATAGCTTCAGGTAATACCGTAATTCTTAAAACTTCTTCTAAGACATTGGCTACAACAGAAGTGATTACAACGATGATTAACAATCATTTCCCAGAAGAATATATTTATGTAGTAGATAATGATAAAGTAAGTCATGAGGAGCTTTTAGCAGGTACTTACGATCATATTTTCTATACAGGAGGAAAGTCAGTCGGTAAACACATAATGAAAAAGGCAAGTGAAAATTTAACTAAGGTTACGTTAGAACTTGGCGGAAAAAGTCCTTGTATAGTTGATAGGACAGCTGATCTTGATAATGCTGCTAAGTCAATCGCTTGGGGAAAAACATTAAATGCAGGTCAAACTTGTGTAGCTCCTGATTATATTCTTGTTGATTTTGCCATCAAAGAAAAATTTATAGAAAAACTTAAAAAATATCTAGTAGAGTTTTATGGACTCAATCCTCTATTATCAAAAGATTATGGATCTATCATAAACACTAGTCACCTCGAGGGACTTGTAGATCTTTTAGAGGGTCAAGATATTATTTTTGGTGGAAACTTTGACAAGGATACCCTAAAAATTGAACCAACCATAGTTGATGGAGTAGATTTTGATAATAAACTTATGGAAGATGAAATATTTGGACCAATTATTCCAATCATTACCTACGAAAATATCAATTCTATTTTATATAAGATAAAAAGACTTCCAAAGCCACTAGCCTTTTATCTATTTGCAGATGATAAGAGACTGATAGATAAGGTTATGTATAATATGGAATATGGTAATGGTTGTGTAAATGATTGTATCATGCAAATCGCAAGTCCTTACTTAGAGTTTGGAGGAGTAGGAGCAAGTGGCATGTGTGGATATCATGGCTACAATGGTTTTGTAAATTTCTCCAACAAAAAGTCAATCATGCATACACCTAAGAATCTAAAAGTTAATATAAAATATCCTCCTTATGAAGAAGGAAAATTAAATCTAGTTAAGAAAATTATGTAAAGAAAAACCAAGGCTTATCATGTAGCCTTGGTTTTTTAAATTAGTTATTTTTGCTATCCATGTCAGCTTTTATTGCTTTAGCTAATTCTTTTATTAGTTCTACTTGTTCCATTTTTACACCAGAGTTGATTTTTACATCTTCTCCAACATAATCAAGTTTGGCAGCGGATAAAATTTCTTTAGAAATTTCTAAACTTCTACCACCCCAAGACCAGTTGTTTAAGAATGAAACACTTCTGTTTGTATAACCTGTTCCAACTAATTCTCTTAGGAAGGCATCCATCTTGTAATATAGACCTGAGTTGTAGTTGATTGGTGCAAATACTGAGTGAGAGAATCTGTGACAATCGCTAATTGGATATGATACGTCCCAGTCAGCAACGTCATAAGTTTTGATATTTTCTACTCCAAGTTGGGCAAGGTTTGTAGCTAGGATATCAGCAGCTTCTTCTGTATCTCCGTACATTGATGCGTAAACTATAACTACACCTTCTTCTTCTGGAGTAAATGTTGACCATTTGTTGTATTTATCCATGATAAACTCAATAGATTCTTGGTCAGTATAAACTGGTCCATGAAGAGGAAGGATCGCATTGATTGGAAGACCGTCGATTTTCTTGAAGGCATTTTGAACCATCTTTCCAAACTTACCTACAATATTGATGTAATATCTTCTAGCTTGATCTAGCCAATCACCCTTGTGCATTACATCTTTGGCGTGAATGTGACCTTCGATAACGTTAAATGATCCAAAAGCGTCAGCAGAAAATAGGATTCCTTCGTTAGTTTCATAGGTCATCATTACTTCTGGCCAGTGAACCATTGGTGTAAATACAAACTTAAGATTTCTCTTTCCGATATTTAATTCATCACCATCTTTAACTTCGTAGTATCTATCTTTGAAATCATCATTGTAGAATTGTTCATAGAATTTAAAAGTTTTTGCATTTCCAACGAACTTAGCGTTTGGCCATTCTTTCATACAAAAATCAATGTTTCTACAGTGGTCTGGCTCCATGTGTTCTATTACAATGTAGTCAAGCTCTTCACCGTCTAGAGCAGCTTTGACATTTTCAAGGTATCTTCTAGTAAAGGCAGCCTCTACAGAATCCATTAGGACATTTTTTTCATCCTTGATAACATATGAGCTGTAAGAAACTCCGTTAGTTAACTCGAACATGTTTTCGAATCTATCTATTCTTCTGTCGTTTACACCGACCCAATAAATATTATCTAAAACTTCTATTATATTGTGCATTATTTCTCCTTTGAAAACTATTTTTTTAACTATATCTACTATACCAGTAAATTAGGAAAAATAAATTATATATAAATGATTATTATTATCGACAATAATCTAAAATAAATTAAATTTTAATATTAATTAAAAAAGTATGTTAGAAATAATTTATTTGGGTATATAATATATGAAAACAATTACAATGAATAATTTGAATGATATTAATATAAGGAGTAATTAAAAATGGGATATAATCTACCAGAAGATTTAGAAGAATTTAGAAAAGTTGTTAGAAGTTTTGCAGAAGAAAAAATTAAACCTATTGCTTTTCACTTAGACCAAAGCAAAGAATTTCCAAAAGAAATTGTTAAGGAAATGGGTGAGATGGGACTTATGGGAATTCCTTTCCCAAAAGAATATGGTGGAGCAGGACTTACTAACCAACATTACGCTATAGCTGTCGAAGAGCTATCAAGAGTAGATGGTGGTGTAGGTGTAATTTGTTCAGCACATACATCTCTAGGAACATGGGGACTAAATGAGTTTGGTAACGAAGAACAAAAGGAAAAATACCTAAGACCACTTCTTACAGGTGAATCAATTGGTGGCTTCGGTCTTACAGAAGAAAATGCAGGATCTGACTCAGCAGGAACAGAAACTACAGCTGTTCTAAAGGGAGATCATTATGTATTAAATGGTAAGAAGATTTTCATTACTAACGCACCAGAAGCTCAAACTTACCTAGTAACAGCGGTTACAACACCTGGTAAGGGTAATCATGGTATTTCAATGTTTATAGTTGACAAAGACTTTGAGGGATTTACTTTCTCAGAACCATATGACAAACTTGGTATAAGATCATCAGTTACAGCTGAGCTTCACTTTAAGGACGTAAAAGTTCCAAAAGAAAATCTACTTGGTGAAGAAGGTAAGGGTTTCAAATACGCAATGATGATTCTAGACGGTGGTAGAATCGGAATTGCATCACAAGCACTTGGTATTGCTCAAGGAGCTTATGAATCAGCTAAGGAATATGGACTTGCTCGTGAACAATTTGGTGAAGCAGTAGCAAGAATGCAACACAACGCATTTATTCTTGCAGATATGGCAACAGAACTAAAGGCTGCAAGACTATTAATATATGATGCAGCTAAGAAAAAAGATGCTCATGTACCTTATGGTATGGATGCAGCTATGGCAAAACTATATGCATCTGATATGGCAGAAAAACTTACATCAAAGGCCCTTCAACTATATGGTGGATCTGGATTTATCAAAGGTGTAGATGTAGAAAGATACTACAGAGACTCTAAGATTACACAAATCTACGAAGGAACAAACGAAATCATGAGACTAGTAATCTCAGGATATATTTTCCCAAGAATAGCTAAAAAAGAAGCTAAGAAAGATGCTCCAAAGAAAAAACAATCTCAAGTAGGAGATAGGAAACTTGAAATCTTTAAGGGCGATGAAAAAGAAGCCGCTAAGAAACTAGTAGAAGCATTAAAGGCAGAAGGCTTTACTTTTGATAAGAAAGATATTGACCTAGAAGGTGAGATTGAGAGTGCTGACTCTGTTGTAGCAGCAGGAATGGGAATTGGAGAAGAACAAAACTTAGAATTGATTAAAGAACTAGCTAAAGAAACTGGATCTGTTCTTTCATCATCTAGACCAGCTGCCCAAGTTAGAGGATATGTCCCAACAAACAGATTTATTGGACTATCAGGTAAGAAATTCTCTGGTAAACTATATATAGGAGTTGGTATATCAGGAGCTATGCAACACTTAAGAGGAATACCTGATGCTGGAACAATTGTTGTAATCAACAATGACGAAAGCGCAGCATTCTTTGATAACTGTGACTACGGTATAGTAGGAGACTTCCACAAAGTAGTACCAGCTTTAATTGAAGAAATTAAAAATGCATAATTTAGTATAAAAAAAAGAGACCTTAGTTGGTCTCTTTTATATTATAAATTTTTTCTTATAAATTCTTTAAGTGCTTCTATCAAATCGTCAGATGTTTTATATATTCTTGGTTTATCGAAAGAATTTCCATCTTTATCGACGTAGGATAGGCCAGTTATAAGTTTATTTATATACATAAAATCATTTTGGAAGACATCTTTTTTTATTTCAGCTAGTTTATCGTCTCTGTCATTTCCAGTTAGTCTTATATCTGTATATAGTTGAAAGATTGGGATTCCTCTTTCAAAAGCGATTCCCATTTCACCTGCAAGACCCAAATCAGTTGTATCCATCAAGGCTATTAGTAGATTTGAGCTTTTTAGCCTATCATAATCAGCTAAGAGTATATCAGCACCACTCGCAAAACCAGCAGATTTATCATTGATTTCCAAGTTATCAGCTGGATTGTAGAGGTCAATCTTATCACCAAATTCATTTTCCAAGGCATCTTGCACCTTTTTAGCTTGAAGTCTTTGACCTTCTATAAATAAATCACATCCTAAATATATTTTCATCATATCACCTCTAGATAATTATATCAGATTAGATTATTTACTAAAACTCCTTTATCCAATATAATAGGTAGAGAGGTAATTATGAAAAAAAATATAAAAATTTTATCTACGAATTTTGAAATAGCTCTAGGCGATATTAGAAAAAATCTAGAGACAATTAAAAATATAATAAGTAAAGCTGAGAGTGATAGCGTAAATATCTTATCCCTTCCTGAATTATCATTAACAGGAGCATCTCTTTATGATTTGTATAAGGAAGATTCACTTATAAAAGCTGTGGAAGAAGCTATAGTAGAATTAAAAAACTATAGTAAAGATTTTGATATATTAATTTCCGTAGGAGCACCGCTTAGATCATCAGGACTAGTCTATAACACAAGTCTTTTAATAAAAAGAGGAGAAATCCTAAATATATATGTCAAGACCAACTTAAAAGATTATGAGAAGACCGTATTTAGCGATATGATTCCTGAAAGTTTTTCAATTGGTGGAGAAAATATCGAAATAAATCCTTTTTATCCAGAAAATATCGGTGGCCTAAGGATAGGAGTAAGTATTGGTGAGGATGAAAAAAGTATTATCCCTCAAAGTTTAACTTTTAAAGAACTGGGAGCAAATGTAATCCTAAATCCTAATGCCTTTGAAAAAACAGTCCTATCAACTGAAAAAACAATAAATGATATTAAGTTTTTATCAAAAGATGTAGTTTATATTTCAACTGGTACAGGTATTGGCGAATCATCTACAGACTTTGTATATCAAGGATTAAACGCAATTAGCGATGACGGCAAGATACAAGAAGTTTCAAATAATGATAGTGTAGTTTTTAATAAATTATTTGAAATAGATATAGACTCTCCAATAACTTTTACAAACTTTTCTGATAAAAATATAAAGCTTGACAAGTTTCCTTATATACCAAGAAAAGAAAAGGAAGATCAGTTTGTAAGAGATGTATTTGATATTGCATCAGCTGGACTTTTAACAAGGATGGGAAAGATTGGAGTGAAGGACGTATTTATAGGTGTATCTGGTGGACTTGACTCTACAATGGCACTTTTATTCATTGACTATGCCTTCAAAAAAGCGGGCTTTGGAAGAGAAAACATACACGCCTACACAATGCCAGCCTTTGCAACGAGTAAAAGAACCAAGTCAAATGCAAACTTACTTTGTGAGGCTCTAGATGTTAAGCTAAACGAGATAAATATATCTGAAGCTGTCAAAGTTCATCTAAAGGATATTGGCCATGATGGGATAAAACAAGATGTGGCCTATGAAAATGCTCAAGCAAGAGAAAGAACTCAGGTTTTATTTGATTTAGCCAACATGCATGGAGGAATCGTAATAGGAACAGGAGATTTATCTGAAATAATGCAAGGTTTTGCAACATTTAATGGAGATCACATGAGTAACTATTCCTTAAATGCAAGCCTAACTAAAACTCACCTTAGGTTTATTGTAGGAAATGTTTCTAAAAATACAGAAAATAGCAAATTAAAAGCTGTATTAGAAGATATATTAGCTACTCCAATATCACCTGAGCTTAAAAACGAGAGCGAAGAAACTATAAGTCAAAAGACAGAAGACATAATAGGACCTTATGAGTTAATTGACTTCTTTATTTATTACCATCTAGCCTACAAGCTAAGTCCAGAGGATATTTATAAGAAGGCCATCCTTGCCTTTGAAGGTGATTATTCGAAAGATACTATCAAAAAATGGCTTAAATCATACTATAAAAGATATGCAAGCAGTCAGTTTAAAAGAGCAACTGCAGTAGATGGTCCAAGTATTACAGGACTATCAACATCACCTAGACTAGGTTACAAGATACCTTCCGATATGTCTGCTAACATTTATTTAGGTGAAATAGATGAAGATTAGAAAAAGAAATCTTGCTCTTGGCTTGGGGCTTGGTGCCCTAGGCCTAGGCTTTTACATTAATAGGCAATGTTTTTATGCTAAGGAAAAAAAGATAACTTTACATTCTCCAAAGATAGATAGTCCTATTAGGATAACGCAAATTACAGATTTTCACTCAAATGTCCTTTCTAATCTAGGAGAAGTTATAGAAAACATAAGACAATTTGATCCTGACTTTATCATACTTACTGGAGATATTCTTGATTATGGAACTGATAGGAAGATTGAGAGAAGTCTATTTTTTCTAAAAAACCTAAGTGCTTTAGGTATAGAAACTTTCTATATAACTGGTAATCACGAAGAAATAGGACCAAATCTCGATTACTTCCTAGAAGAACTTGAAAAGCTAGGTATTAGATATCTAAAAAACGAATCAGTTCTAATCAAAGATAATAAAATTAACTTGTATGGAAATACATTTTATACGAGATCTTTTGAAAAATATAAAAACTATGATGATAAATTAAATATTATATTAAGCCATTATTCAAAGCACGTAAGAGATAGAGAGAATGTAGATTTTGATTTTGTATTTTCAGGTCATACCCATGGTGGACAAGTGAGATTTCCTATATTAGGTGCACTTGTAAGTCCTGGCGAGGGATTTTTCCCAAGTTTTGATAAGGGAATTTATCCTTATAGAAATGGTATAATATATGTTGATAGTGGATTAGGAAATACATTCTTGCCACTTAGATTTCTAAATAAAATAGAATATTCTAATATAGAAATAAAAAATGGGTCTGTAGTTTAGTGGCAAAACAAGGGTGTCCGAAGCCAAAGATGGGGGTTCGATTCCCTCCAGACCTGCCAATTTAAGTTCGATTCGTCGAACTTTTTTTATTTGAAGAAATTATTCATCCCACATTCACTTTGATGAATTAATGCAAAATATTGATAAAATTTCGCAAAAGTATATAATAATACAATAAACAAAATAGAAAAGAGGTACTTATGATACTTGGAGTTAGAGATAAAATCTGGATAACAGGATCTCATGGTAGACTAGGATCTACTATATATAGATATCTTGATCCAATTGACGCTGAAATAGTAGCGACAGATAAAAATGAAGTTGATATAACTAACCAAAAAGAAGTGTCTACATTTATAGAAAGACTTAGACCAACCATTATTGTAAATGCGTCAGGTCTGACTAAGAAAAATGAATGTGAGAAAAATCCCGACGAGGCATACTTATTAAATGCTATTGGAGCTAAAAACATAGCTATAGCTGCCAACCGTCACAAGGCAAAAATTGTCCAATTATCGACAGGAGATGTATTTGACGGCAATACCATAAATCCTTACAAGGAAATAGATACACCAAGACCTACAACAGTATATGGTAAAAGTAAGTTCTTGGGAGAAGAATTCGTAAGAAATTTCTCAAACTATTATTATATTATAAGAGTATCAAGATTATATTCTAGGGAAAATTCTTTTGTTGAAAACATAATTGACCAAGCAAAAAAAGGCAAAGTTGTGATGCCTAAAGACAGGATATCATCACCAACACCTGCCTTTGAGCTCAGTAAATTCTTGATAGAACTAATAAAAACAAATAACTACGGAACTTACCATGCTTCATGTGAGGGCTACTGTTCTCACAAGGACTTTGCCCAAGAAGTCATAGATTACCTTGGTATTGATGCCGAAATAGAAGAGGTTATTGATGAAAGTAGGGTAGATATGGTCCCAAGCTTTAGAGGGATCGACAATTATTTCCTAAACATAACTGACGGATATAAGTTTAACGACTGGAAATCTGCCCTTCATGAATATATAGAAAAGGAGGGACTGAATGGTAAAAAATAAGAAAAAGAAATTTGGACTCTCCCAACAAATATTTATATCGTTAATCATAGGAATAGTAGTTGGTATTCTTATACATTATTTCATGCCAGAAGGCCATTTCCGCGATGATATTTTGATAGAAGGAATATTTTATACTATAGGACAAGTTTTTATTAGACTTATGCAAATGCTAGTAGTTCCACTAGTGTTTTTCTCTATAGCAGATGGATGTAGAAACCTAGGGGATACAGAAACATTGGGTAAGGTCGGAGTTAGAATTGTGGCATTTTATATATGTACAACTGCCCTTGCAATATTTCTTTCCCTAATGCTTGCAAGACTTATAAATCCAGGAAAAGGAATGAATTTAAGTCTAGGAGCTAATGAATTCGAAGTAGATAGCGGAGAAGAATTTTCAATATCTAAAACAATTTTAAACTTCGTTCCAACCAATCCAATTGGTGCGCTAGCCAATGGAGAAATGATTCAAATTATAATATTTGCAGTTATTGTGGGTCTATTAATAGCATCTATGGAAGATAGGCTTATGACCCTAGGAAATGTAGTAACAGAGATGAACGATCTTATGATGGGAATGACTATGTGGGTTATGAAACTTGCACCAATAGGGGTATTTTTCCTAATAACTAGAACCTTCGCATCATTAGGTTATGATGTAATCATATCTATGTTATCATATATGGCGACAGTTTTAGGAGGACTTGCTGTTCAACTAATTCTTGTTTATATGGTATTATTGGCAGCATTTACTAGAGTAAATCCAATAAACTTTTTAAAGAAATTTGCTCCAGTAATGACTTTTGCTTTTTCAACTGCCTCAAGTAATGCCACAGTTCCAGTAAATATCAAAACTCTAGAAGAAATGGGAGTGGATAGAAAAATATCATCCTTTACAATTCCTCTAGGAGCGACCATAAATATGGACGGAACTGCAATCATGCAGGGAGTTGCAGTAGTATTTATAGCAAATGCCTATAACATTGACTTAACAGCAGCAGACTTTGCGACAGTTATCCTAACTGCAACAATTGCGTCAGTAGGTACAGCAGGTATCCCGTCAGTAGGACTAATCACCCTATCCATGGTACTACAATCAGTAGGGCTTCCAGTAGAAGGAATTGCTATGATTATGGGTATAGACAGAATCCTAGATATGGCAAGATCTGCTATAAATGTATCAGGAGATGCTTCAGGAACAATAATAGTAGCAAATTCTGTAGGTGCCTTTGATAAAGAAAAATTTGTAAGAAAAATAGAAAAATAAGAAAAAATCGGCAAAAGCTTATAAAAAGCTTGCCGATTTTTTTGAATTTGAAACAATTTTAGAATAAGGTTTTGAAAAAAGGAAATTATAAAAGAGGACAGAAATCCTAATAAGTTAAAACTAAATGTAGGTCAAGATAGTTGAATTTATCATGATTCGCCTTATTTTATTTTCTTCTGACAATCAGGGCAAATACCTGTAAATTCGAAATTGTGGCCGTTTATTATAAAGCCAGTGTCTTCTTGTATTTTTTCTTCTATGGGATGGATTGGGCAATTATCCAGGATAAACTTTTTGTTGCAAATAGTACAAGTTATAAAATGTTTATGGTTTTCATTGTTTACTTGATAGTAGCTTATTCCGTCGACATTTGTTGTTTTTAATAAAATTTCATTTTCTTCTAGGGTATTTAAATTTCTATAAACGGTAGAAAGATCTATATTAATTTTATCTTTTATTAAATCAAAAATCTCTTCTGCAGAAATAGGATGACCTTCATTTACCAAGGTTTCTGCTAATATCTTTCTTTGTTTAGTTAATCTCATTCCCTTATCTTTTATGAGTTTTTCTATATCCACGTTCTCACCTCCATAATATTATACTTTTATTTGACAGATAAAAAAATGGGTATATAATCTTAAATGCAAACAATTTGCAAGTAAAGGAGAAATTATGAAAGCAAAAAATTTATTTACGGTACTTGCTCTAGCTGTCTCACTTACAGCTTGTGGAGCAAACACAGATACAAAGGAAGATGGAAATGTTGATGATTCTAAAAAAATAGAATCTAAAGTAGAAGACGGAAAAGAAAAAGACCAAGAGAATGAAAAAAGTGTAATTTACACATCATTTTTCCCTATATATAACCTTGCTAAACAAATCGCAGGTGACAAGTTTGAAGTAAGATCATTTACCAATCTAAAGACAGAAAGCCACGGTTTTGAACCATCTGCTAAGGAAATTGCAGAATTATCCAATGCAAAATTGATGTTTACAAACGGTGCCGGCATGGAAGAATGGGAAGAAAAGGTAAAAGAATCTACTGATGTTGAATTTGTAAATACAACAGAGGGTATTGATTTAATAAAGGCAACAGAAGAAGACCACGAAGATCACGATCATGCTCACGAAGAAGACCATGAAGAAGCGGATCACGACCATGAAGATGCGGATCACGATCATGAAGATGCGGATCACGACCATGAAGAAGCGGATCATGACCATGAAGAAGGTCATCATCACCATCACCATGGAGAATATGATCCACATACATGGTTAGATCCAGCTAATGGAAAGGCTCAGGCAAAAGTTATAGCAGATAAATTATCTGAGATAGATCCAGCTAATAAAGATTATTACATGGCAAATTATGAAAAGATTGCAACTGAACTTGATGAAATTACAAATGAATACAAAGATAAGTTCGCAAATGTAGAAAACAATAAGTTCATTGTTCCTCACCAAGCTTTCGGATATGTAGCTCGTGAATTTAACTTAGAACAAATTCCACTAAATAGTTTGACTTCAACTGGTGAAGCAGGAAGCAAAGTCTTAAAAGAAGTTTCAGATATGGCAAAAGATGAAAAGATCAAAACTGTATTTTATGAAATGGGCGGATCAGATAAAGCGGCTAAAACCCTAGCAGATGAAATAGGTGCTGAGGCAAAACCAATCAGTACTCTTGAGTTTGCAACTGATGAAGAACTAGACACAAACAAAACTTACCAAGAAATGATTAAAGAAAATCTCGAAGCTATATATCAATCTTTGTCATAATATAGTATATTATAGTATATGAGATTACTAGAAATTAAAAACCTTAAATTCGGATATGAAGAAAATTTAATATTAAACGACATAAATTTAAATCTTGATGAGGGTGATTTCGTAGCCATCAGCGGAGAAAACGGATCAGGGGACAGTGATATAATGATGACAGATACAATAAATTCGTTTAAATCAAAGTTTAAAGGCTTCCACAAAACTTTTAAACAAGATGATTTAGGATTAAGTCTGTCATCTTTTTTATTAAATTAACAAAAAAGAAAAGAAAACATAAGTAATAAGGATTGAAGAGAATATGATAATATTTAGAATTTTTTTCAAAATCATATTGTTTCCTATTAGTATAGCGTTAAGTATCATCACTCTATTTTTAACGTTTGTATTAGGACTCAGCACAATATTTTTCAAACTGATTTCATTTATTGCTATTATGGGATTTTTAGGATCTGTTTATCATGGAGAAAAAGCACTTGCTATAGAGGCAATTATACTAGCATATCTTTTTAGTCCTTATGGTTTACCAGTGCTAGGATATTTTATTATAGAAGTGATAGAAGGGGTGAATGAAAGAATAAAAGTAATTTAAATATAAAAATAAATAGATTAAAACGATGAAAAAGAGATAGCAAAATCAAAGCTATCTTTTTTTATATGAAAAGAAAGGGGGTTATGATGAAAGAAATAGTTAAATTTGAATATTATTATGGCAATGAAGCAGAACAATATTCATTTTTTAGGATTCCCAAAACTTTATTTACCGACTTAAATTTTAAAAAACTATCCGTAGAAGCAAAAATTCTTTATGGAATTCTACTCGATAGAATGAGCTTGTCAATTAAGAATAAATGGTTAGATGAAGAAAACAAGGTATACATCATCTATACCATAGAAGAAATTATGGAAGTATTAAACTGGGGGAGAAATAAGTCGGTCAAAGTAATGAAAGAAATTGAAGAAATAGGATTATTAGAAAAAAAAAGGTTAGGACTTGGAAAGCCAAATTTACTCTATGTAAAGAACTTTATTTACACAGAAAATAATAAAACTACAGAAGTTTCAAAAGCAAACCTCAAGAAGTTTAAAAAACAAACTTCAGGAAGTTTAGAAAACAAACCTCAAGAAGTTTCAAAAGAGGACTCTAATAATACTAATATTAATAATACTGAAACTAATAATACTGATTTTAATAATACCACCCCCATATCCCCCTTAGAAAAGCTAGGAGAAAAATCAAAAAAGACTTTGGAGGAGGAAGAATTAAAAGAAACTATAAAAAAGAATATATCTTATGAAACCTTTGAAAAAGTAAGAATAGAAGAAAAGAAGCAAGTAGATGTGATGATAAATGTACTTGTAAAAGCCTTAACTAGCTTTACAAAGATTAAAATAGGAGGGAGGCATATATCCAATGAAAATTTTAAAGAAAGATTTCTAAGTCTTAACTATAAACACATAGACTATGTTTTGAAATACCTAAGAGAAAATGCTCCAAAGGATATTAAAAACATTAATGCCTATCTACTGACTCTCTTATACAATGCAGATGAAAATATTAGAAACATAGAAGTCATAAAGAGAGAAGATCAGAAAAGAGAAAATTATGACTATAGTAATGATGAGGATATCTGGAGAGAAATTTTAAATACTTGATAGGAGATGAGTATATGGAATTAATAAAAGAAATCCTAGAACAGAAAATAAAAAATGCAGAAACAAATAGTCCATCAAATGATGAAGAAAATAGGAGTTATATAGATCAAGAAACAGGATTAAAATATTGTGCAAAATGTAAAACACCAATTGAAAAAGAAATAGACTTCTTTGGAGAAATAAAAAAAGTTGGTATTTTATGTCAATGTAAAAAAGAAAGACAAAAATTAGAGGAAGAAAAAAGAAAAGAAAATAAAAGGCTTTTAAAAATTGAACACTTAAAAAAAGAGTGTTTTTCTGATCCTATCTTATTAAATTGGAATTTTAAAAATATGGACAAAGATAGTGAGCATGAAAAAGTAGCAAAAAACTATGTGGAAAAATTTGATGAAATATATGAAAATAATATAGGATTAATTCTCACAGGGAATGTGGGATGTGGAAAAACATATCTTGCAAGTGCTATAGCAAATGCTTTACTAGAAAAAGAAATATCAGTCAAAATGACAAATTTTTCAGTAATTTTAAATGATATGACTAACTTTGAGATTGATAAGAGTAAGTATATAGATAACCTAAATCATAAGAAACTATTAATTATTGATGATTTTGGAATGGAAAGAGATACAGATTTTGCAGCTGAGCATATCTTTAACATAATAGATAGTAGATATAGAAGTGGGAAACCTCTAATTATAACAACAAACTTAAATATATCAGCTTTAACTAATCCTGAAACTATAAAAGATAAAAGAATTTACTCAAGGATACTTGAAATATGCAGTCCCATTATATTTACAGGAGAAAATAGAAGAATAGAAAAAATGAAGGAGAAATCAAAATTAGCCTATGAAATATTAAAAAAAGAATGAAAGTAGGTGAGTGAATGCAAAATGATGATATAAATAGCAGAACAATAGCCATAGTAAAAAAAGCAAGTATAGTTACAGCCAAGCAAGTTATAAATTTGATGAAGAAAATATTAGAAATAAATAAACATAAAGCGCAGACAGAACAGTCAAGACCCTTAGAAAAATTTAAAAAAGTAAAAGTAAAAGACCTTGTAAAAAAAGGTAAAGTAGAAACCTTAGAATTAAATGACATAGACTTAAAAGCATTGAAAAAAGAATTAAAAAGATATGGGGTTAAATTTTCCATAAAGAAAGATTTAGAAAATGGAAACAACATTATCTTTTTTCAAGCAAAAGATATAAAAGTAATGGAACAAGCTTTTAAAAAGACAGTCCAGAAATTTACTAAAGATAAGTCAAGAAAGAGAAAATCTGTAATAGAAAGGCTTGATAACTTCAAGGATAAAGTCAAAGATACTATTGACAGAGATAAGGTTAAACATAAACATCAGGAACAAAGTTTATAATAAAAGCACTTGGATATATAATATATATGATGAGAAGGCATGAATAGCTTTATTGTTGAATACTATGAAAAAGAAGATGGAATCATCCAGTAGAAGAATTTCTCTTATCTATAGATAAAAAATGAGAACAGAAGCATTAGGGAAAAAACTAAAAAATACCTTTGAAAGTAAAATATAAGTATAATGGTGGTTTAAAATGACAAATAAAAGAATATGTCCCATATGTAACTCAAAGATGAAGCAACAGTTTATAGGTCTATTACATTGCAAGTGTGGTATAAGCTATCATAGAGATTTAGGATATTTTAAAAGAAATGAGAATATGATTTTTGTCTTGGAAAGAAAAAAGATAGGTAAAAAAATAAAACAAGTTCCAGTAATAAGATATAAAAAAGATAAATAAGATACTAATGGGTAGAGAAATCTACTCTTTTTTATGGAGAGGAAGTGATTAATTCGAAAATACTAAATGAAATAATAAAAGATATAAAAAATGTTTTTAAGATAAGAGATAAGAAGAAATTTGTATTAGAAAATCTTCCTTACCTCTTATTTTTTTATATAGGAAATATCTTTGCAAGCCATGTCAACTCTTATATAGGAGGAGATATAATAGATAGAATTCTAGTAGCTTTTAGTCAAATAGATACTTTAAACTATATTCCATCATTAAAAATAAAAAACCTGATACCTGGTCTAATTCTATCAGTAGTTATTAAGTTAATCCTTATACAGAAAAAGAAAAAAGCAAAAAAGTTTAGAGAGGGCAGAGAATATGGATCGGCAAGATGGGGAAATGAAAAAGACATTGAGCCATACATTGACAAGAAGTTTGAAAACAATGTGCTACTAACTCAAACTGAAAGACTTACCATGAACAATAGACCTAAAAATCCAAAATATGCGAGAAATAAAAATGTATTGGTAATTGGAGGTTCTGGTAGCGGTAAAACAAGGTTTTTTGTAAAGCCAAATCTCATGCAAATGCACTCTTCATATGTAGTAACCGATCCAAAAGGAACATTAGTCTTGGAATGCGGGAAAATGTTGGAAAGAAATGGATATGAGATAAAAATACTAAACACAATAAACTTTAAAAAATCCATGAGATATAATCCTTTTGCATATTTGAAAAGTGAAAAAGATATTTTGAAATTAGTACAAACAATAATTGCAAATACTAAGGGAGAAGGAGAAAAATCAACTGAGGATTTTTGGGTGAAAGCTGAAAAACTCTATTACACAGCACTTATAGGATATATCTGGTATGAAGCTCCTAAAGAAGAACAGAACTTTACAACTCTACTTGCTATGATAGATGCAAGTGAGGTAAGAGAAGAAGATGAAAATTTTAAAAATGCAGTAGACTATATGTTTGAAGCATTAGAAAAAGAAAAGCCAAATCATTTCGCAGTAAAACAATACAAGAAATACAAACTTGCAGCAGGAAAAACTGCCAAATCAATCCTTATATCCTGTGGAGCAAGGCTTGCTCCATTTGATATTCAGGAACTTAGGGACTTAATGAAAGAAGATGAACTGGAGCTTGATACACTTGGAGAAAAGAAAACAGCTTTATTCGTAATAATATCGGATACAGATGATACATTTAACTTTGTAGTATCAATAATGTACTCACAATTATTTAATCTATTATGTGATAAAGCAGATGATGAATATGGCGGAAGACTTCCTGTTCATGTGAGATGCCTACTTGATGAATTCGCAAATATCGGCTTAATTCCTAAATTTGAAAAGCTGATAGCAACTATTAGAAGTAGAGAAATATCAGCTTGTATAATATTACAAGCACAATCACAACTAAAAAGTATCTATAAAGATAATGCCGATACCATAGTTGGCAATTGTGATTCTACATTATTTTTAGGAGGCAAAGAAAGAACAACATTAAAAGAATTATCTGAAAGCCTAGGCAAAGAAACCATAGACCTATATAACACATCAGAAACAAGATCGAATCAAAAGAGTTTTGGACTAAATTATCAAAAAACTGGTAAGGAACTTATGAGTCAAGATGAAATAACTGTAATGGATGGTGGTAAGTGTATTTATCAGTTAAGAGGAGTAAGACCTTTCTTATCTGATAAATTTGATATTACAAAGCATAAGAATTACAAGTTATTGGAAGATTATGATAAGAGAAATATATTTGACATAGAGAAATACCTGCAGAGAAAAGATGAGGTTAAGTTAAAAGAGAGTATGGTAGTTGAAATATTAGATGAATAAATTTAAAATTAGAAGTAAGATAGCTATTTAGGAAAGATTAAAAGGAAATACTTGACAAAAAACATTTTATAACATATAATAACGTCAACAGCACCCGACACGCCTCTTAACAATGCGGACCAAGTCGGGTCATTTGATTTTAGGAGAAAAAATGAAAAAAATCTATCAAGAACCGATTAGTATAGAAAATCAAGTAAAAAATTTAATAGACTTAGGACTTTTAGTAGAAGATAAAACTTATGCTAAGAAAATTCTTGGAAGAATATCCTATTACAGGCTGATTAAAGCTTATAGTATCACATTAAAAAAAGATGGAAGATATATATCAGGAATAAGTTTTGAAGATATTGTAAGTTTATATAAATTTGATAGAGAACTTAGACAACTCATATTTGAAATAATAGAACATATTGAAGTTTCTTTAAGAGCAGTTATCACAAACTATTTTTCTTTAAAATATGGAAATTTTGGCTACAAAGATTTGTCAAATGTGGGAAAATATAAAAACAGATATAAAGAAGCATTAAATGATTTAGAAAGAGAAACAAAAAGAAATAGACGCTCACCCTTTATAAAAAACTTTAAAGACAATTATGAAGGCGGAGAAATTCCACTCTATGCAGTGATAGAAGTAGCAAGTTTTGGAACTTTATCTAAAATGTATAAGAATATGAAAAATGAAGATAAAAGTAAAATTGCAAAAGTCTTTCATACAGACTACCATTACTTTGAATCTTGGATAGAAAATTTTGCCTATATAAGAAATATATGTGCCCATTATGGCAGGCTATATGGAGCAAAGCTTACAAAATCACCAAAGCTATATAAAGAATATTTAAAAAATAATATTTCAAACAACACAATATTTGCCACATTAGTAAATCTTAAAATAGTTTCTGAAGAAGAAAATTACAAAAATTTTTATCATGATCTAACAGCACTAATAGCAAGATATGAAAATATTGAATTAAGACATGCTGGCTTTATAGAAAACTGGAAAGAATTACTAAAACCATAAAATTAAATAGAGAAATTTACACCGAAAAAAACATTTCGGTGTTTTTTTATGCCCAAAGGAGGAAGAATGAAATATATACGAGATGAGCCGAAAAAATAAGATACAGAGAAAAATGAAATATTAATTAATTAGAAGTAGAAGCGATAGAGAAAACTATCGCTTTTTTTATGGAATAAAGGAGATAGAACAAATGGAAAGAGAAATGCTAAATATTAATGGAAATCTAGTAGGAGAAATAAAAACAACTGCAATAGATACAAAGGAAGGAGAAAAAGAAGTAGCTAACTTCACAATAGTTAGAAAGAACAAAGAAGAAGGAAAGGTTAAAAAAGAATATATCTACTGTAATCTCTACGGAGAAAAGGCAAAAAGTGTGAAGGAATTTAAAAGTGGAGAATACATCCATATTTTTGGATATTTTAAGGAAACAAAAAAAGAAGACAAGACATTTAAAAATTTTATCGTAAAGCACATAAATAAAATTGAAAAAGAAGAAAAAGAGGAGGAAATATAAATGGAATTTTTTACACAAGCAGTAAATGTATTAAAAATATTAGTTACAGCAATTGGTGCAGGGCTTGGAGCATGGGGTGTTATCAACCTGATGGAAGGTTATGGTAATGACAATCCAGGAGCAAAATCTCAAGGTATTAAGCAGCTTATGGCAGGAGGGGGAATTGTACTCATAGGTTTAAAACTAATACCGCTATTAGCAAACGTGTTAAAATAAAATGTTTAATATAGTAGACAAGATCAAAGAGTTTTTTTCGGAGATACTTATTGATATGATCAAGGAAAATTTAAGCGGAATGCTCCTTGATATAAATGACAAAGTATCAACGATAGCAAATGAGGTAGGAAAGACTCCGAGTGGATGGAACTCGGAGGTTTTCCACTTCATAAAGTCTATTTCAGAAAATGTTATACTTCCCATAGCAGGTCTTATCATAACGGCTGTACTATGTATTGAATTAATTCTAATGGTAATGAACAAAAATAATATGCATGACACAGATACCTTTGATTTTTTTAAATATATGATAAAAATGTGGATAGCAGTATGGCTTGTATCTCATGCTTTTGACTTTTCTATGGCAGTATTTGATGTGGCACAGAATTTAATAGGAAAGGCAGCAGGTGTGGCAAATGCTAGTGCAAAAGTTTCTCCAGGGGATATAGCTAATATGGTAGATAGCCTAAAAGGAGAGTCAATAGGAAAATTAATGACTATAGTACTAGAGACATCAATTGTAAAGATGATAATTCAAGGGATATCAATACTCATTACAGTTATTCTATACGGAAGGATGATAGAAATATATATTTATACTTCAGTTTGCGCCATACCTTTTGCCACAATGGGCAATAAAGAATGGGGAAGTATTGGAACAAACTATATAAGAGGGCTCTTCGCACTTGGCTTGCAAGGTTTATTCCTACTTATATGCGTAGGAATTTATGCCGTACTTGTTAAGACTTTAAATATATCAGACATACACAAAAGTATTTTTGAATTACTAGGATACACCTTAATACTTGGTATAACTATGATGAAATCAGGAAGTATTGCAAAATCAATTTTAAATGCTCATTAATAAAAAAGGAGAAGATGATGAAAATTAGAAGAAAAAAGGACAAAAAAATTAATTTTAAAACACTTGGAACAATAGGACTCCCAATACTTTTAATAGGGGGATATATTACAAGAGAAATACAAAATAGAATGATTATAAGAAAAACATTGGAAGTTTTAGATAATAGAGAAGAAACGAATGAAAAAGTCTTAGAAATAGCAGTGAATATGGGAAAATTATTAGAAGATCTGAACAGAGAAGATATATATGGATTTTACTTAGAGGGGTTAGAATAATGGCTTATGTAAATGTCCCAAAGGACTTAACAAAAGTAAAAACAAAGGTAGCTCTAAATCTAACAAAAAGACAATTAATTGGCTTTACAATTGCAGGTCTAATAGGCTTTCCAGTATATTTAATGGTAAAAAAAGTGCTGCCTAATGACCTATCTATGTTAATTATGATAGGTGTGTCTTTTCCTATAATATTTGCAACTCTTTATGAAAAGGACGGGATCTATTTTGAAAAATATTTAAAGTATATTATAGATAAGAAAAGACAGACAAGTATAAGGATATACAAGACAGAATGTATTTATGATATAAAGAAACAAAGAAAGGAAAGGAGTAAATGAATCAAATACAGAAAAAACAACAGAAAAAATTAAATCAAGAAAAAAGAAATTTAAAAAAACAAAAAGAAGATTTAAAAAGCATTAGTATAAGTCAAAAAAAGATGAAAAAAGCAAATATTTCTAAAGAAAAAGGAAAGCCCAAAAAGAAGCTTTCCTTTTTTGGTGGGAAGAAGAAAAAGAGCGTTCAGGAAACAATCCCCTATTTAAGAATGTTGAGAAATGGGATTTGCCAAGTTGAGAAGAACAAATTTAATAAAATGATACGTTTTTTAGATATTAACTACCAGCTTTCAACAGAAGAAGATAAGGAAAGTATATTTAATGAATTTTCAAGTTTTTTAAACTATTTTGATCCAAGTGTTGATATAGAACTTTCATATATTAATCGCATAGGAAAAAATGAAGAAGTAGAAAAAAACATCAATGTTCCGGATAGAAACGATTCATATAATGAAATACGAAAAGAGTACAGGGAAATGCTAAAAAATCAGAGTCAAAAAGGAAATAATGGACTTACTAAATATATGTATATCACCTTTAGCTTACAAGCACAAGATTTAAAAGAGGCAACTACAAGACTTGAAAGAATGGAAATGGATATATTAAATAACTTTAAGCAGATGGGAGTAAAAGCTTATGTATTAAGTGGATATGAAAGGTTAAAGGTTATTCACGATATCTTAAATCCGAATAAGAATTTTGTTTTTTCCTTTGAAGACCTAAAATATAGTGGACTATCTACTAAGGATTATATAGTACCAGCATCATTTAACTTTTCATCTCACAATCAATTTAAAATTGGAGAATACTTTGGAGAAGTAAACTTTCTGCAAATTCTAGCACCTGAATTATCAGATAGATTATTATCAGAATTTTTAGGGGTTGAAGAAAATATGATTGTAACATTTCATATAAATTCCATTGATCAAACAGAAGCTATAAAGATGATTAAAAGAAAAATAACGGACTTGGATAAAATGAAAATTGAAGAAAATAAGAAGGCTATAAGATCAGGATATGATATTGATATTCTTCCAAGCGATTTAATTACCTATGGTAATGATGCTAAGAAACTATTGGTAGAACTTCAAAATCATAATGAGAGAATGTTTGTCATAACTATTTTGTTTACAAATATGGAAAAAAGTAGAAAGAAATTGAGTAATATAATCTTTCAACTAAATTCAATAGCAGGTAGGCATAATTGTGTATTGAAAAATCTTAACTATAGACAGGAACAAGGACTAATTTCCTCCCTGCCACTTGGAAAAAATGAAATCGAAATAAAAAGAGGACTTACAACTAGCTCTACAGCAGTCTTTATTCCTTTTACAACAGAAGAGTTGTGCTTAGAAGGAGAGAGCTTATACTACGGCTTAAATGCTTTAAGTCGTAACATCATTATGACAGATAGAAAGCTTTTAAAGAATCCAAATGGTTTAATACTTGGAACGCCTGGTAGTGGTAAATCTTTTTCGGCTAAAAGAGAAATTACCAATGCTTTTTTAATCACACAAGATGACATCATTATATGTGATCCGGAAGGGGAGTATGGAAATTTAACTAAGGCACTAGGTGGAGAAGTTATAAAAATATCGCCAACAAGTAAGGATTATATAAACCCGTTGGATATAAATGTAGACTATGCCGATGAAGACAATCCCTTATCTTTAAAGTCTGATTTTATTCTTTCACTGTTTGAACTTGTAGTAGGAAAGGAAGGATTAAGTGCAGAAGAAACTTCAGTAATTGATAGATGTCTTCCAATATTATATAAGGATTACTTCGACAATCCAATTTCTGAAAATATGCCAATTTTAGAAGATTTATATAATTTACTTTTAAAACAAGAAGAAAATGTAGGGAAAAAATTAGCTGTAGAAATGGAAATTTATGTCAAAGGCAGCCTCAATGTATTTAACCATAGGACTAATGTAGATACAGGAAATAGAATTCTTTGTTATGACATTAAGGAATTAGGAAAGCAACTTAGAAAAATAGGTATGTTAATTGTTCAAGATCAAGTGTGGAATAGAGTAACTATTAATAGAAATAAGAAGGAAACCAGATATTACTGTGACGAATTCCATTTGCTTTTAAGAGAAGAACAAACAGCCTCATATTCCATAGAAATTTGGAAGAGATTTAGAAAATGGGGCGGGATTCCAACAGGATTAACACAAAATGTAAAGGACCTTTTAGCCAGTCCCGAAATAGAAAATATATTTGATAATACAGATTTTATCTTAATGCTTAATCAAGCTAGTGGTGATAGGGAAATTTTAGCTAACAAGTTAAATATATCTCTTTATCAGTTATCCTACGTCACAAATTCCAATGAGGGAGAGGGATTACTATTCTACGGAAACACAATAGTACCTTTTGTAGATAGATTTCCTAAAGATACAAAATTGTATAAGTTAATGACAACTAAACCAGAAGAATTAAAGGAAGGGATAGAAATTGATAGACATAGAGAAGTTAAAAACTAATTATATTATTAATTTAGATGCAATTTCTGCTCTAAAGGAATTTCCAGATAAAACATTTGATTGCTGTATTACATCTCCTCCATATTATGGACTTAGAGATTATAAAGCAGAAGGACAAATTGGAAGAGAAGAAAGTCCAGAGGAATATTTAAATAAATTAATTGAAGTCTTTAGAGAAGTAAAAAGAGTATTAAAAAAAGAAGGAACACTTTGGGTAGTTATTGGAGATTCTTATGCAGGTACAAGAAGCAAAAAAGAATATAAAGATCCTAAAAACATAGAAGGAAGAAGTGGTCAAAAAGAGTCTATTACAGAAAAACTCAGTGGCTACAAGGCAAAAGACTTAATGGGGATACCTTGGCAACTAGCTTTAAAATTAAGAGAGGACGGTTGGTATTTGCGAAGCGATATTATTTGGCATAAGGAAAATGCCATGCCTGAGTCTTGTAGAGATAGACCATCAAGGTCTTATGAACATATCTTCCTACTATCAAAAGCAAGAAAGTATTTCTATAACTTTGACGCTATGAAAGAACCAATAAAAGAAATAAGCAAGAAAAGATATATGAGGGCAAGAGGAAAAAACAATAAGTATTTACAAGAAGGTACAGGAGCTAAAAGACAGAGCATAAATGAAGCAAGAGAGTATGGAGAATATATAGGAGATAATGTCCCTAAGTTTAGAAACAATAGAGATATTTGGACTATTAACACCAGTGCATTTAAAGGAAAACACTATGCGGTATTTCCACCAAAACTGGTAGAACTTTGTATAAAAGCAGGATGTCCTAAAAAAGGCTTGATTCTTGATCCCTTTATGGGTTCAGGAACTGTTGGAATGGTAGCTATTAGGATGGACAGAGAATATATTGGAATCGACATAAACAAAGATTACTGTCAAATAGCTAAAGAAAGGATTGAGAAAAATATGAAATAGGAGGTGTATATGAAAAAGAAAGGGAAAGTAAACCCAAGAGATGTACCAAAGACCAAGCTTATATCAGAAAAGAAAGAAGAAAGTAATGAAAAATTCAGTAATACAGAGAGACCATCAGATTTTTCAAAAAAAGAAATAAATAAAGTAAAAAGCAGGAACAACATAGACAATAATGTTGAAAACTCTAAATATTACTCAGATCATTTGCAAGAAAATAGTCAGGATTTATTCAAAGAAAAAGAAAATCCAAATAGAGAAAGAAGACAAAGAAAAATCCATGAGGGAAAATTTGCAGAAGCCTCCTATCATAATGAATATCAGCCGGAATATTCGCAACGGCAGCATAGAAAAATGGAAGAAAAAGAGGAAAGTAGATATGGTGAATATTACGGGCAAGAAACAGAATATAGGCTAAGTAATTTTAAAGAAGATTTTAATGATGGAGTAATTTCAACTAACTCTAATATAAAAAGTAGCATTTCTCCCAAAAAAAATTGCAAGGGGAATAGTAATTTAAAATTGAAGAAAAACGTTGAGAGTGAAAGTTTTAATGATGTGCCAGATAAAAAAATAAGGAGATTTAGAAAAGAAGATAAGAATTTTAATAGAGAGGTAAGTTCAACATATGATCCATTATCACAGGACTCAGATAATGATGGTGTCATAGATCGCTATGACATTAACTTTAGTGATAGCAATGTATCCTATAGGGATACAAGAGATGACTATAAGTATTTACCATCTTCTGATGTGCAAAGAAAAAATTGGGATGGTTATTCTATTCTTGGTAAGAAAGGGAAAGAAAGCTTTCAAAAAAACACCTTTAAAAAACTTTATCAATTTCAAAGTCAGTTTAAGGATAAAGGGGAAAAAGCAGAATTAAAATCTTTAAATGGGAAGTTTAGAAGAAAAGATCTATCATATAAGGCAAATGAAGAAGATAAAAAAATAATTCAAGACCTGAATACTAATAAAAAACAAAATAGCAAATATTTCAAAGGCAAAGTTAGAAATTTAGAAGAAAAAAATATGCTAATGGGTAGGGTTTCTAGTGAGAAATTTATACAGGATAGCATATCTGAAGGATTTAAAAGTGAATCTGAAAAAAATAAAGATAAATATAATATAAATAAAAAGAATCAAGAAAAAATAGGCACGAAAAAAGAAATCTTCAAACAGGAAAAAAACGTAAGAAAAAATGAGAATATTGAAGTAGATAAACTTGATTTAAATCATAGTGGAATTTCTAATAAAAACAAGGAAAAGAAAAGACAAATAAAAGACGCTTTTGATAATACTATAAAGAAAAGCAACTTTGATCCAAAGAAAGAATATACCAGGACAAAAAAAGAAGTACAGGATTCTAAAAATGTATCTGAAAAAAATAAGGTAGATACAAAAAATAAAACTAAATTCCATTCTAAAAAAGATAACAACAGTGAAAAAGATAAGTTTTATAAAAAGGAAGATAAAATATCAAAACTATATGAGAAAAAGAATAAAAAGGAAAAAGAGTTAATTAAGGATAAGAAAAAGTCAAAAAAAGCGGGTTTAGAAAAACCTATTACTTTTGCGAGTGCTATGACGGCAAACTATCTATATAGTGGGAAAGATGATAATGCAGGTGTTAACGCTGCTTATAAGCTTAGTAGAACTACCGAAGCTATTGGCAGAGAAATTAGCCATTTTAGAAGGAAAAAACCTTCAAAAACTCAAAGAAAAATAAAATCTTTAGAAGGAAAAATTTATAAGAAAGAAAGTAAACTCCTCTTTCAAAGAAATTTTGAAGAATTGAAGAAGACTAAAGCTTATCAAAACTCTAATAAATTGAATCGATTTTTTATGAAAAAGAAGTTTCAGAGAGATTTTAGGAAGAAACACGGGGAAGGTTTAGTAAATAGAATAAAGAAATCTTTCGCTAATATTGGAAAGAAAACATTGGAAGTTTTAAAAAACAAAGGATATAAGCAAATTTTAATTGCCCTTTGTATTTTAGGACTTTTTTTTATGCTATTTCAAGGAATTAGCAATGTTGGAAGTCTTACTTCAGGATTAACAAGTAATGTTATAGCTACAAGCTATCTATCAAAAGAAGAAGTTTTAATGGATATTAATAATGAATTTACAAGTTATGAATATGCATTACAAGATGAAATAGATAGTATTAAAGAAAATTATCCAAATTATGATGAATATCATATAAAAGGAGATTCTGTTGGTCATGATCTACACGAGCTTTTTAGCTATTTAACAGCAAGATATGGAGAGATTAAGTCAGCTGAAGAGATACAAAAGGAATTAAAAAAACTATTTAATCAAATGTATGAAAAAAAATATACTTCAAAGTCTATTACAAAATATGACAGTGAAGGAAATCCATATACCTATAGAATTCTAACATTAACTATAAAAAAGAAAAGTATTGATGAAATAGCAAGAGAAGAATTTGCAAACTATGAAACAAATATGGCTCATTATTTAGCTTTACTTGATAGTCAGGGAAATATGAGTGGATATTTTGGATCAAGCTATGGGAACTCGGGAGAGATTATAGACAATCCAAACTTTGGAAATCCCGGTCTTGCTTTTGATTCTGAAACTGCCAAAGCCTTATTTAATGAAGCAGAAAAACATATAGGTAAAAGATATGTGTTTGGAGCAAGTGGACCATCTAACTTTGACTGTTCAGGTTTTGTATGTTGGTCATTTACAAAGTCTGGTGTAAAGAGAATGCCAAGAACTACAGCTTGGCTTATTTATAAAAACTATTGTAATCCAATATCTCCAAGCGAGGCAAAACCTGGGGATATTATTTTCTTTAAAGGCACATATAATTCCGGTACGCCAATTTCTCACGTAGGGATATATGCCGGAAATGGAATGATGCTCCATGCAGGAGATCCTATCCAATATACCAGTATAAACTCAAGATACTGGAAAAATCACTTTTATTCCTTTGGTAGACCAAAATAAGGGGGAAGGAGTAAAAATCTATGAATAAAAAATTAATCAGAAACATAGAAAAACAGAAGAATTTAAGAAAGAAAAAAGAAGAAATTGAAATAGAACTTCAGTTATTAGTAGAGGAACAAGAAGAAATAGAAAATTTAGAGGTCATCAAGGAATTTCGAAGTCAAAAAATATCTCTTGATGAATTTTTATTTATTGTTAGAAAAAATAAGGAAGAAGAAAATAGAGAAAGACAAGAACTTAAAAGAAAAGATACAAATGAAAGTGAGGAAAATTTATGAAAAAAATAACCAGTGGAATTTTAGCTGTGATAATGCTACTTGTAAGTCTAGTGAATATAGTGGCTGTAAGTCCTGTATATGCAAGTATAGATTATAAGGTAGAGTGGACGGAAGATGATTTTATGTATTCCTCTGAGGGAAATATAATTGCCTTTAGTGATAAAGGCTTAGAAAAGAAAGAGAAGACAAATACTCTAGTATTTCCTGAAGGAACGAAATCTATAAATGGAAATTATTCTTTAAGTCATTCAAACGATGAACTTAGATTTAAAAGAGAATTTGGACGTGGCAAACATTGGGATAAAGTAATTATTCCTGATTCTGTTAAGCATTTAGGTTATGCTGCCTTTTACGATGCAAGTATAGACGAGGTAAAACTATCAAATAGTCTAGCTTATCTTGGTGGTTTAGCATTTTTCAATTGTGGACTTAGAGAAGTGACTTTACCTGATACTTTGGTAAATATTGAACATAATGCTTTTGAAAGAAATAACCTCCAAGAAATAACTATACCGAAGTCTGTGAAGACAATTGAACAATATGCTTTTTCAAAAAATAAATTGCACACTGTAAAAGTTTTAGGCAATCCAACTATTAATAGTAAGGGAGTATTCCATAATCAAGAAGTTGAATATAGACCAAAACAAAATCCATTTTACGAAAATCATTTTGGTTTCAACGGAAATCAAGGATTCAAATCTATTCCTAATGGATTAAGGTTTGAAAATGGAGAGTTTGTCTTTGATAAGAATGTAGATAGTGTAGAACTTGAATTTGATTATAACAATGATATGTATCAAGGAAAGATGACTATTTACAATCCAAATAAATATTCCATTGATACTCAAACAGATTTAACAGGGAAAGATATTGATGAAAAGGACAATAAGATTGATGATTTAACTAAAACCATTAAGGATTTAGAAAATCAGATCAAAGACTTAAATGATAAGAAAAAAGAAGACCAATCAAAGATAGAAGAATTAAAGGAAAAGTTAGAATCTTGCAAAGATAACGGAGAAAAACTAAAACAAGAAAAGGCTAAGTTAGAAGAAGAGATTAGAGAGAAAGACAATAAGATTGCTCAATTGAATAAAGAAATTGAGAATCTTAAAAACTCCAATAATGATGAACTAATAGCAGAAATTACTCAGCTTAAAGATGAATTAAAAAGATTACAAGATGAAAATGCAAAACTAAAAGAAGATTATTCATCTACAAAATGGGAGTTAGAAGCTGAGAAAGAAAAGACCGATAAAAACGAAAATAAAATCAAAGAAATGCAAGAAAAGCTCGAGTCTTTAGAAGGAGAACTAGCAAAGAAGACTAAAGAAATTGAGGATAAAGATAATAAAATTAAGGACTTAGAAAAAGCCCTTGATGAAAAAGATAATAAGATAAAAGAATTAGAGAATAAAAAGAAAGAAACAGAAAATTCTAAGTCAGAATGCTTTAAGAAGATTGAAGAGCTTCAAAAGGCTATTGATAGTTTAAAAGAATCTTCTGAAAATACAAAAAAAGAATTAGAGGAGAAAATTAAAGGGCTAGAAGAAAAACAAAAAGTTTCTGAAGAAGAAATTAAAAAGCTAAAAGAAGAATTAGATAAGAAAATTGAAGAAGCAAAGAAGTTAATCGAGGAAGCAAATAATAAAGCAAAAGAAGAACTTGAAAAGCAAGCTAAAGATGAAAAAGACAAAAATCTAAATCAAGACTTATCTAAGAAATTAGATAAACTTCTAAAACTCCAAAAAGAAAATAAAGAGAAGAAAGAAGATAATAAATCTCAAGATAAAAAGTGGGACGAACTTTTAAAAGCTGATGACAAGAATATTCTAAATCAATTTGATCTTAACAAGATGAAAAAGCAAGAGGAACAACAAGGTAAAAAACAAGTTAAAGATGAAAAAGAATTTGCAGTTTTCCAAGTAGACAAAAACTTTTATAACATTATAAAAGATGGAAAGAAAACTACTGTGTATATGGATGTAAAAGCATATATTAAGGATAATCGCATTATGCTACCTGTTAGATATGCAGCTTATACTCTTGGGTTTAATGTAGAATATGATGATAGTAAGAGAGAGGCTATCTTTTCAAATAAAGAAAATACAGCCTTACCTAAAAAAACTCTAAGATTAAATATAGATACTGGTGTTATGAAAGATAGTCAAGGAAACATTTATCATTCTGACACTAAACCTGTAATTATAAATGGAAGAATTCACGCATCTATTTCTAATATAGCTAAAGCCTTTAATGCAAGCTGTGGGGATATAAGAGATGAAAAAGATCAAAGTATAGAATGGGATAATAGCAGAAAGGCAGTTTATGTCTTTAAGAATATAAAGTAAGAAAAGGAGATAACTATGAAGAAAAAAAGATTAGGGGTAGCCTTAGTGCTACTCCTTTTACTATTAAGTATGCCAAGCATATCCATAGCTAAGAGCAATGATAATGAAATAAAAAATCAGTCAAATGATATTTATTTGCCAGAAAAAAGTAAAGAATTAGAAAGCTTATTTGATGAAGATGTATATAAACCATCCAATGAGAGTCAAAAAATTCCTTATCAGGAAGTGCCGAAAATACAAGAAAATAACATAAAAAATGAGCAAGTAGATAAAAAAGAAAAGCCATCTAAGCTTGTTAAAGGTGGCAATACTAAAGCAATTAATCCATTAGCCACAAAAGAAAATAAGGCAAGAGGAACAGTTATAGAAAATGTAGATAAAAATGGACAGGATATTACACCGAAAGTAGAAGATCAAACATCAAGAGATGAAAAAAAGGAAAATCCAATAGATGTCAGACAATTTTTAACCTTTCAAACAAAGAGTGGAAAAACTATGCACCTCATTGTAGATCACTCGGAAAATCAAGAAAATGTGCAACTACTAACAGAAGTTGGAGAACAAGATCTACTAAATATGATTGAAGGAGAAAGTGAAGTAAAGCCAAAAGAAGAAGTAGTAAAAAAAGAAGAACCGGTGGAGGAAAAACCGAAGAAAGAGGAGAAAGAAGAAAAGAAATCAGGGATAGGACTTTATTTATTTATGGGTTTAATTATTGTTGGTGTAATGGGTGCAGGATATTACTTCAAAATCTATAAAAAAAATGAAGAGGAAAGTTTTGAAGAGGAGCAAGATTATAATGAATTAGAAGATGATTATGAATCTGAAGGGGAGGATTATGATCTTGAAGATAAGGAAGATACAGAAATTATTCCAGATGAAGATGAATTTTAATCTTCTCAATGATTTAAGCAGTAGATTAAGGACAACAATTAAATTAATTATCGTGTAAATTTATAAACATACGATAGAAAAGTAGAATTAGAATTCTAGAACTTTAATAAAAAAACGATAAACAAAACGACAGCCCAAACTTAATATAAAAGGAAAGCTAAGTATAAATGATTGATTGTATAATTAAGAATTTGATGATATGAAATTTCTTGATAATTTTTGAAACAAAGTGGGATAGAAATTCAAAGCCTTGTTGCAAACACACTTATAAAAATATATAATATAAGTGTAAACACAACAAGGGGATGAATATAATGAATTATAGAAAGCAAATTGAAATACATCTAAAAAAATCAGGTGGCATTATAACATCTGCTTATTGCAGAGAAAATAACATACCTACAGTATATTTAAGTAGACTAGCAAAAGAAGGAAAATTGTTTAGAGTTCAAAAAGGAATATATATTATTGAAGATGGTGATTACGATGAGTACTATTTTTTCCAATATCAGTATAAAAAGGCGATATTTTCCTATGAGACAGCTTTGTTTCTACTTGGGGTAACGGACAAAATTCCATGGAGAATAGATGTTACAGTATACAATGGATATAAATTTAATGAGAAGAAAAATACACTTAATATCAATTATGTAAAAAAATCTATTTATAATCTAGGAATTATACAGAAAAAGACAATGTTTGGAAACATTGTGAATGTTTACTCCTACGAAAGAATACTTTGTGATTTTATTTCCAACAAAGAAAAAATGGATACTGAAGTTTATGTAAAACTCATTCGTTACTATTTTAAATATAAGGATAAGGATATACATTCTCTATATGAAATAGCAAGAAAAATGGGAATAGAAGATAAAGTAAGGGAAGTTATGGAGGTGGTATATGAATAAAGCAAAGTTAACCGCCATTTGTCATAATATAAGCAAAGAATCAGGACTCCCATTTAATTCAGTAATGTTATATTATTTTTTGGAAAGCATATTAAAAAAATTAGCACAGAGTAAGTATAATGAAAAATTTATTTTTAAAGGAGGTTTTCTTTTATCTAATGTAGTAGGCATAGATTCAAGAAGTACAGTAGATATAGATCTTCTTTTAAGAAATATGCATTTATCAGAAGAAAATGTATTAAAAATAATACAAGAATTACTAGAAGCAAGTCATTCAGATGATATATCCTATAAAGTACATGGAATAAGTACAATCAAGGAAGATGACCAGTATGGAGGGTTTCGTGTAAGTATACTTTGTAGGATGGAGAATATAAGACAAATTGTACCTCTTGATATTGCAACAGGTGATGTTATCACACCATATCCCATAGATTATAAATATATAAGTGCTTTTGGGCAAGAAGATATTTTAATTAAAGCCTATCCTATTGAAACAATTGTGGCAGAAAAAATTCAAACAATATACTCTAGGGGGTTTTTAAATAGTAGAAGTAAGGATTACTATGATCTTTATATAATTTATAAATTAAAAGATAAAGAAATTGATACCAAGATATTAAAAGAAGCATGTATTAGAACTTTTGATTATAGAAAAACGGAATTTGATATAGATAAAATCATCAGTTTAATGAGAATGTTAAAAACAGATCAAGCTTTTTTAGACAGATGGAATTCTTATTCGAAGAAAAATCTTTATGCTAGAGACATAAAGTTTGAAGATGTAATAGATAATGGAATAAATATTATAGAAAAAATAAAAAATCAGTAGAGCTATAAAAAGATGAGGGATTGAAAATTTAATCTCTCATTTTTTTATTAAAAAACTAAAGGAGGAAAAATGAAATTAGTAATCGCAGAAAAACCAAGTGTTGCAGAATCAATAGCAAAAGTTATAGGAGCAAAAAATAGAAATAATGGATATTATGAGGGGAATGGATATATTGTTTCATGGTGTGTTGGACATTTAGTACAAATGGCAAATCCTGATGTGTATGATGAAAGATATAAGAAGTGGAGAATTGAAGATTTACCTATTATCCCAAAAGAATACAAGTATGAGGTAACGAAGACAACTAAAAAACAGTTTAATATTCTTAAAAGACTAATGAATAGTAATGAAGTTGACACCATTATTAATGCTTGTGATGCTGGTAGAGAAGGAGAAGCTATCTTTAGACTTGTATATATGATGGCAAATTGTAAGAAGAAAATGAAACGTCTTTGGATTTCCTCAATGGAAGACTCTTCCATAAAAGAAGGATTTAGCAACTTAAAAGATGGAAGTAATTATGATAATCTTTTTGATTCAGCTAAGGCTCGTGCCATAGCTGATTGGCTTGTTGGAATGAACATAAGCAGACTTTACTCCTGTCTATATAATGAAAATTATAGTGTAGGCAGAGTACAAACACCAACTTTATCAATGATTGTGAATAGAGATGATGAGATAAATAGTTTTAAAAAAGAAAAATATTATACAGTGGAGATTTCTATGAATGGATTTACACTGTCGACAGATAGAATTGATGACAAGATAGTGGCAGAGCAGCTTAAAAATTTAATCGGAGAAAAAATTGAAATAACCGATGTAATTAAAAAAGAAAAGATTACAAAGCCTAATCTGCCCTTTGATCTAACAACACTTCAAAGAGAATGTAATAAGTATTTTGGATACAGTGCAAAACAAACCCTAGATTATGCCCAAAGCCTGTATGAAAAGAAGTATATTACCTATCCACGAACAGATTCAAGATATTTGACAGTAGACATGATAGAAAGCATTGTAAATAATATTATAGGAAAAAATGATTTTGATACAGAAAGAATTAAGGTAGTTTTTAATTCTGAAAAAGTTACAGATCATCATGCAATAATTCCAACGATAAGTTCATTAAATAAGGATATTTCAAATCTTCCGGAAAGTGAAGCCAAAGTATATAGACTTATAACAAATAAACTCTATGCAAGTTTTGGATATCCTCTTGTAGAAAATACAACAAAGATAGTGGCTGAATTTGACGGGTTTGAATTTATAAACACTTATAAAATAATTGCAGAAGAAGGGTTTACAAAATATTTAGAAGAATATACATCAAAGAAGAAAGAAGATATACAACTTCCCGATGTAAAAATAGGAGATTTTTTATATATTGAAAATAAAGATATAAAAGAGAAATATACAAAACCACCTAAACACTTCACTGAAGACACACTATTAAAAGCTATGGAAATAGCTGGGAATGATGAATTAGTTAAGAATGTTGAAGTTGAGAGAAAAGGACTTGGTACTCCTGCTACAAGAGCGGGAATAATAGAAAATTTGATATACAAAGGTTATATAAAAAGAGAAAAGAAAAACCTAATATCAACTAGCAAGGGATTAAACCTAGTGACTATAGTTATAGATGAGTTTAAATCTCCAAAGACAACAGCAAAATGGGAAATGAGATTAAGTGATATAGCAAAGGGTAAGGAATATAAAGAGAATTTTTTAAAAGAAATTGAAGAAGAAATAGAAAATACTATAGGTAAATATTATAAGTAAATTGATTATAAAAACTTGAATATAATTATAGGAATGAAGAAAGGAGTGATTTATGAAAGAAATAGGGTATAATATAAGTGATAAAAGAGTAGGCATTAGGAAATTTGCTTATTTGACATTACTATAAATATACGTTATACTCTTATCAGATAAAGATGGTGTCCCGCTACCGTTAAAGGTGGAGCATTAAAGAAGGTGTATCACTACCTACATCCCAAAGGTAAAATATTAAAGCAAACAGAGAGGTTAAAACCTTTCTATTTTTTTATTCCAATTTCTTCTGCAAAGGAAAAACATAAAAAATGGAAGAATGTTTCTGATGAGCATTTTTTGATTTATGAAGTGATCGATAATAGTATTACTATAGATGGAGATATCTACAAATATTATTCTGATAGAGAAAAAATGCACATATTATCTATATTGGATATTAAGAAAATGATTCCTGTACCGACTGATTGTTATGAAAGAATTGATTTTAACGAACTTGAGGATATTAGATATAAAGACTTATTTCAAAAAGAATACGCTTTTTGTTTAAAAATAAAAACAAAGGTCTTGATAAAGGTGGAAAAAATATACAAAAAGCAAAAGAAAACAGGAATTATAAGAAGAGCAAATTGCAAATTTTCAAAGTTAGAAAAAGCAATGTTGGATTGGAAGCAATAGAATAAAGGCAGTTAAAGCGATTAGAAAAGTAAAAAATTCCAATCGTTTTTTTATTGCAATAAAAAGATAGCGTAAATGACATTTTAAAGTTATCTTTTGCTTACAGAAATTTAAAAAATAGAAAGAAATAAAGTTTAATAAATAAATATATAAAAATTTAGTTCATTTTTATCACTATAATGAGGAGGGATAAAATGCCAAGATATGATATAGTAGATTTAAGTAGAACAATCTATCTTGCAAAAGAAGAATTTAAGAAAGATATAAAAAAATATGAGGAATATTTAAAGGTATCAGGCAATAACTATAAGTATCCATATATACATCAAATATCTATATACAATATGGATCCAAAAGCAACAGCCTGTGCAGAATTTGATTATTGGAAAAGTATAGGTAGAAGCGTTAAAAGAGGCGAAAAAGGAATACCACTTTTAGATATAGATAGTGGAAGGATAAAATATATCTTCGACATAAGGCAAACAGTAAGTATTAATCATAATATTTCTGAGGTAAAGTTATGGAAATATGATAGCAAAAAGCATTTAAACTTACTAGATGAACTGATAGATAAGTTTAAAGAAAAAGATAGTAAGCTTCTATTAAGCCAAGAAGATAAAATTGATGCCTTAGTAGAAAGTAATGTTAGAGGAAAATTCAATAAAATTTTAGAAAGTCTATCTGATGAAAGTTTAAAAAGCATTCAAAAGGTAGACCTTTTTAATTTGTTAAAAGAATCCGTAAAAATTTCCATAAGCGAGAGAATGGAGGTCTCATATCAGCTAAAAGAAGAAAACTTATCTTTACTTTCTAAAATATCAAGTTCGGACATAGACAAAGTATTAAGTATAAGTGCTAATATAAGTAAAAATATCTTACTTGATTTGGGAAGTGAAATAAAAAGATTAGAAATTTTAGAGAAAATTCAAGAAAGAAAAGATTTGGAGCAGACAAAAGAGCTTAAGGAGCGTTATAATAAATTAAGTTCTGATATAAACGGTGAAATAAATTTTAAAGGAGGCTTGGAAGATGAAAGAGAAATTAACATTGGCAGGCAAGGAATACCTCATGGAGGAGGGGATTTACACACCAATCGTCAAGGAGAATTCCTTCGAGAGACAGGGAGGGACATACAAGATGGAAGAATTGGAGGAAGGCATGGAAGTCCTAATACCCAATATGGCAATTCCCAAGGAAATAGATTTAAAGAAACTCAACAGATGGGGAAGGATGAGATTGAACTTTCTCAAGGAGAACAAAGAAGAGGATTATCAGATAATGTATTTGCAAGGGATATTGATGGATCATCTTCTATCAAAGGAAAAAGAGATAGAGGACTTTATCACGAGGGAAGAAGTCAAAATGATGGAAACTTGGGGGCTGACAGAAGAACTGAAAGAAGAGGACTATCTGAAATATCTGAGATTGAAGAAGAACATGGATATGACCCTGCAAGAAATAGGGGAAAGGGAGATAATCTTAATCTAAAAAATGAGGAAGTAGAGTCTACTTCCTTTTTTTCTGCTAAAAATCAGGGAGAGCAAATATCCTTCTCAAATCCAATAAGTCAAAGAGAAATAGATACATTTTTAATTCATGGAGGAAATCATGAAGATGGAAGATTAGCAGTAATAGCAGAATTTTCTAAGGGTAAATCTTTAGAAGAACAGGCAAACTTTTTGAAAGAAATATATAGGGGAGCCAATGGTCTTGAAATTGAAGGAAGAAAGATATCTGCATGGTTTGGAAAGGAAGGAGCAATTTTTAAAGATGGAGATGAGGCAAGATATAGAGAAGGGCAAATAGTTTCTTGGAAAGATTTAGCTAATAATATTAATGATTTATTAAATAGAGGAGAATTTGCTAGCAACGTGGAGGTTATAGAAAGTGCCACATATGAAAGAGAAAAAATAGCAGAAAAATTATTGTATTTAAAGAGAGATCTTTCTGATGAAACTAAGGACAGATATTTAGCGATTCTTAATGATATAAAAGGAAGAGGCTTCCCAGATGAAAAAGAAAATCTCGGAAAAAAACTTGAAGATAAAAATTTTATAAATAAACTCAGAAAAGAATACGAGGTATTTTTAGAAGAATATAAGATTAATCCTGATATTTTAAGATTTCATCATTATAAATTATCTAGAATCTATAATGATATCAATGATTTAGAAATAGAAAGAAAATTATATAGGTCAAATTTAAAGGATATTGCACCTATTCAGAGTTTCATAACACAAGATGAAATAGATGAAAGCCTAAAAAGAGGAAGTGGGTTTTCTGATGGAAAGAAAAGAATATATGAATTTTTTACTAAAAAGCATGATTTGAAAGAACAAGCAGACTTCTTGAAAAATGAATATGGCGTAGGTGGAAGTTCTCATGCACTATCTGCTGCAAGAGAAAGTGGTGAGTGGCACGATGCGAAGGGAATAAAATATAATAAAGGTAATGCAAAAGAAATACTACTATCTTGGTCTAATGTTGCAAGAAGAATTAATGACCTTATTAAAAAGAATAGATATATAGATGAAGAAAGTTTTGAAGAAAATAGGGAGAAAAAAACAGATCAGCAAATAAATAAAACAGAAAAAGAAAGCCAGGAGTATATAAATTATCAAGATGATTTGCCTCCAACTGATAATGATGTATATATAGAAAGAACAAATAATAGTTCTATATATTATTATCAAGGACAGTCTGTAGCAAGTATAGGTGATGATGGAAAACTTATCATTTATGATGAATTTATACCAAACTTTTTAAAAGAAGATATATATTCCATAGCCTTTGAAAAACAATTAGATATACCATTAGACCAGTTAGACGATGGAATTATTCTTGAGGGAATACATGACACTTTTTATATTAAAGAAAAGGAAGAAATAGAAGGAAGAGAATATTACCTTTTAGAAAGTCAAAGTCAATATGATGATATTCCAAATATTATAGTTAATTCTAACAAAGAAGTTATAGATGATGATATAGTAAATGGTTTTGAAGAATTTAAGGAATTTTATCCTAATAAAAATAAAGAGAATATAGGTTTTGATTTAGATAGCCATATAAAAGATGATTATTGGATAATTGAGTTTAATGAGGGTTCGAGTCTAATAGAAAAAGATTATACAGGACAAAGGCTGACCAAAGAACTATTAGATGAAATAAGAGAAATAGATGAAAAGATAAGACTTCATAATAAGACCTTAGGAGAAGATGAATATGGGCAGATGACTGATAAGTGGGAGGGGTATTCCAAATTCTATTTTAACCATATAGTAGATGGGAAAATAGTTGATCACTATAAGATAGACATAGGTGATGGAAATGAGATCAACCAAAGAGACTTTGAATTTCTTTATGAACAAATAGGAAAAAGTCAGATAGAACTTAATCAAACTATAGAAGAAAATAAGATAGATGAAAAAATAATTTCAATAAATCAAATTGAAGATAGAATTTTTGATGTATTAGTTAAGGATAAAGTTTTAGAAAATGAAATTATAAAGGCAAGAGAAAACTTAGGAAATAATACCTTAGCAAGTTTTAACTCTGTATTCCAAAGAGAATATGCAAAAATCATGAGAGAAGTTGCCGATAAGCAGGGAAATCTTCCGGATGATATGAAGTCAATAGATAAGGTTAAAGAATTAGGCATTAGAATAGAACATAGATATAGAGAATATTTAAATAATTCACTTGAAAACAATATAGAAGATGATAAGGAGATACTCTCTATAAAAGTGGGAGATATAGTTAAAACAGAGGATAATAAATATTTAAAAATAAAAAATATTTCCAGTGGATATGACAATAACCATAATCAAATAACATATTATTCATATGATGCCTATTTTGATAAGGACTTAAAACTATTCTCACATTCCTTTAAAGAAAGCGATTTAAAAGCTTTAGAAGTATTAAGAAATGAAGTAGAAGAAAAATTAACAAAAGAGATTGTAGAAGATAAAATAGCAGTAAAAGTAGGATTTTATTATGCTTTAGTAGATAAAGAGAAAACAAAGGATATAGAACTAGAAGAGACAGGAATTAGAGTTTATCCAAGAAAGGAAAACTCACAAGGAAAGATCTATACTTTATATAAAGGGAAATCTTTTGAAGATAGCAGAAAAATAGACAGTTTGTTTGATGAAATTACTGCCAAGATGAAAGAATCAAACCTTACAAATTTAAATGATGTATTAGAATTGGAAAGGGAAGGTTTATTTGAAATTACTGATGATAAAGTTACAAAATTTGAGGAAGGCTATGATATAGATGTTCAAAGCTTTAATCAGCAATTTCCAGATTATTATAATGATATATATGTTTTTAATAAAAATCTTGAAATCAATGGAGCATATCAAAATTTAGCACATATAAATGAAGAAAATAAAATTACTTTTAATATAAATTTATCGCAAGAAGAAAAATCCAAAATTGAAGAAATAAGAGATAAAAAAGAAGTGCTTTCCAAGTTAATAGATAAGGATATCAAAGAAAAAAGAGAATACTATTTTGATCCTCAAAATGAAGAATACTTACTACTGTCAAAGAAAATAGAAGATGGATTATTAAAAAAACCAGAAAATATTATAGATGGAAAAGAAGGGTATAAGGTAGAGCTAATCTTAGATGTTAAGGGGAAATCTCTTAAACAAAATTTACGATACAATGGGTATATTTTAAATTCTAATCAAGCCATAAAATATAAAAGTTATAAGGACATATTAAGTAACTTACCTTATTTACTTGATGACAAACATAGAGAAGTGCTTTTAAATGGATATTTAAATCAGCAAATAGAAAATGATAGAACAAGGCAAGAAGAAAATCCATTTAAAGAAGGTATGAGTGTTAGATACAAAGGAAAAGAATACACTATAACCGCCATTAACGATAATACAAGTCCTAAAACTATAGAACTAGAAGATAGCACAGGACTAATGAATGGTTTTATTACCGGAAGTGAAACAATTCTTTTTAATGATTACAAAAATCTTGATTTAGAAGTATATAAATCTAGTGAAAAAGAAAAACAATCTATTGATAAAGGGGAACTAGTAGAACAAATCAGCTTTGAAGATATTGACAATAATAACGAAGAAGAAGTTAAAAAAGACAAAAAGACTGATAGAGAAAATATAGAAGGGATTTCTGAAGTTTCTTTAGAAAACTATAAAATTATTAATGAAGAAGAAAACCTACCACCTTCACAGAGATTAAAAAACAACATTGAAGCTATAAATGTCTTAAAGGCTTTAGAAAAAGAAAATAGAAGTGCAAGAAAAGATGAACAGGAAATTTTGGCAAAGTATATCGGCTGGGGAGGACTTTCTGATGTATTTGATGAAGAAAAGGAAGGTCAATGGCTTGATGCAAGAAACTTTTTAAAAGAAAATCTAACTGGGGAAGAATATAATAGGGCAAGAGAATCAACCTTAACGGCTTTTTATACGCCGAAAGTAGTTATAGACGCTATCTATGAAAGTCTTTCTAATCTTGGCTTTGAAAAAGGAAATATATTAGAACCAAGTGCTGGGACAGGGAGATTTATAGGAAATCTACCTGAAAAAATGAAAGAGTCAAACTTTTATGGAGTTGAATTAGATAGCATTAGTGGACAAATTGCCAAAGAACTTTACCCTAATTCTAATATACAAATAAAAGGATTTGAAGAAACCAATTTTTCTAATAACCTATTTGATGTAGCCATAGGAAATATTCCTTTTGGAGAATTTAAAGTAGCAGATCGTGAGTATGAAAGAAATAACTTTCTAATTCACGATTATTTTTTTGCTAAAACTTTAGATAAGGTTAGGGATGGAGGCATAATTGCTTTTATAACATCTTCAGGAACAATGGATAAAAAAAGTGAAGATGTTAGAAGATATATATCGGAAAGAGCAGAGTTCTTAGGAGCAATAAGACTACCAAATACTACATTTAAAGGGGTAGCTGGAACAGAAGTAACTTCAGATATAATCTTTTTAAAAAAGAGAGATAGGCTATTAAAGATAGATGAAGAGTGGATAAAGCTAGACAAAGATGCAAAAGGACTAATATATAATAAATACTTTGTAGATAATCCTCAGATGGTAATAGGGACTATGGAAGAAATACCGTCAAGATTTGGGACAAGCCTTGCATGTATTGAAAATAAAGATATTTCTTTAGAACAAGGACTAAAAAAAGCCATTAAAAATATCCAAGGTATGTATGAAGAAGCTCAAATAAATGATGATTTAGGAGAAGAAACAATATCAGCTGATGATAGTGTTAAAAACTATTCTTTTGCTTTAGTGGATGATGAAATATATTTTAGAGAAAATTCAATTATGCAAAAAATATCCTTAAATGAAAAGGATAAAGATAAGGTAAAAGAATATTTAAGATTAAATGAAAGTCTAAGGAAAGTTATAACCTATCAAAAAGAAGACTATTCAGATGAAGAGATAAAAAAAGAACAAGAAAATCTAAATAAATTCTACGATGATTTCAATAGCAAACATGGAAGACTAAATTCAAAAACCAATAAAAAGTTATTTAGAGAAGATGCCAATTTTTCTTTAATTTCAACTTTGGAAAAATTAGATAAAGAAGGCAACTTTATAGGAAAATCTGACATCTTTAACAAGAGAACTATAAAAAAAGCTGTAATAATAGATCATACAGATAGGGCAATAGATGCTCTGGTACTCTCTATTAGTCAAAAAGGTAAAATAAATTTTGATTATATGGAAGAATTGACAGGAAAAACAAGAGATAAATTAATAGAAGAATTAAAGGGAGAAATATTTTTAAATTTAGATTCCTTTGAACCTAATGATATGAATCCATTTAAGTCTGCTAAAGAGCTAGGAGATTTTTCAAGACCTTACGTAAGTGCTGATGAATACTTGTCAGGAAATATAAGAGATAAAATTGAAGTTGTAGACTCTTATATTAAAAACATCGAAAAAGAGTTAGGAAAGGAAGAAAATCTAGAGGATAGTAAACTCTTAAAAAAAGAATTAGAAGAGTTACATTTTCAAAAAGCAAAGCTAGTGGAAGTAATGCCTAAAGCACTAGATGCAAGTGAGATTACAGTTAGAATGGGTGCAACATGGATACCGGAACAAGATTACAAAAAATTTATGTTTGATTTGTTGAAAACACCAGTTTCATCAAGGTGGAATATAGATATTAAGTATTCTGACTTTACAGGAGAATATAGAGTTGAAGGAAAAAGCTCTGATAGGGACAATGACCTTGCTTCTTTTACCTATGGCACAAATAGGGTAAATGCCTATAAATTGATAGAAGATACTTTAAATTTAAGAGATACTAAGGTATTTGACCAAGTAGAAGACAGTGATGGAAAGAAAAAATCTGTGCTTAATCAAAAAGAAACAATGCTTGCAAGAAGTAAGCAAGAGATGATAAAAGAAGAATTTAAAAGCTGGATATTTGATGATGTGGAAAGAAGGAATAGATTAGTAGAAGATTATAACGAAAGATTCAATTCCATAAGACAAAGGGAATATGATGGATCTAATCTTACTTTTGAAGGAATGAATCCTGAAATAGAATTAAGAGCACATCAAAAAGATGCCATAGCAAGAGGTTTGTTTGGTGGAAATACTTTACTTGCCCATGAAGTAGGAGCAGGAAAAACCTTTGAAATGATAGGTATAGCCATGGAGTCAAAAAGACTTGGTATGAGTAATAAGTCAATGTTTGTTGTTCCTAATCACATCGTAGAGCAATTTGGAAGAGAATTTAATGAACTTTATCCAGGAGCTAATGTATTATGTGCCACAGAAAAAGACTTCACACCAGATAGACGAAAAAGATTTTGCAGTCGTATTGCTACAGGAAGTTTTGATGCCGTGATTATAGGACATAGTCAATTTGAAAAAATTCCTATATCAAAAGAAAGACAAGAATATGAATTGCAAGGTCAAATTGATGAAATCATTGACTATATAGATGAATATAAAAGAGAAAGGGATCAAAGATTTACTGTAAAGCAATTAGAAAAAACAAAGAAAAAATTAGAGACAAAGTTAGAAAAACTAAATGCTGATTATAAGAAAGATGACGTTGTAACCTTTGAGGAACTGGGAGTAGATAAGTTATTTGTAGATGAAGCCCACGCATACAAAAACCTCTATCTATTTTCTAAAATGAGGAATGTAGCAGGAATTACTTCTACAGATTCACAAAAATCATCAGATATGCTTATGAAATGCCGCTATATGGATGAAATAACTAATAATAAAGGATTAGTATTTGCCACAGGTACGCCAGTAAGCAACAGTATGGCTGAACTTTATACCATGCAGAGATATTTACAGTATGATGAATTAAAAAAGATGAAATTGCAACATTTCGATTCTTGGGCATCTACTTTTGGAGAAACAATAACGGCAATAGAATTAAATCCTGAGGGTAATGGTTATAGGAGCAAAACCAGATTTGCAAAATTTTATAATCTTCCTGAACTTATGAATACTGTAAAAGGATTTATGGATATTAAAACAGCTGATGTTTTAAATCTTCCTACACCAATTGCCCATTATGAAACTATAAAAACAAAGCCTACCGAAGAACAAAAAGAAATTCTTGAAACTTTTTCCGAGAGAGCAGATAAGGTTAGAAATAAGGAAGTGGACGCAAGCGTTGATAATATGCTTTTGATTACAAATGACGGAAAGAAAATGGCACTTGACCAAAGGTTGATCAATCCTTTACTTTCTGATGATCCTAATAGTAAGGTGAATACCTGTATAAAAAATGTATTTAGCATTTGGGATAAATATAAAGATAAAAAATCTGCTCAATTAATATTTTGTGATATGTCTACAGCAAGTAGTGATTTTAATATCTATGATGATATTAAAACAAAACTTATAGATATGGGAGTACCTGAAAATGAAATAGAATTTATTCATAAGGCAAAAAACAATATGGAAAAAGACGCTATCTTTGATAAGGTAAGAAAGGGAGAAATAAGAGTCTTACTTGGTTCAACACAGAAAATGGGAGCAGGTACTAATGCCCAAGACAAACTAATTGCAATTCACGATCTTGATATACCATGGAGACCTGCTGATCTTTCTCAAAGGGCAGGCAGGATTGTGAGGCAGGGAAATGAGAATAAGGAAGTCCATATATTTAGATATGTAACAGAAAATACTTTTGATGCCTACCTATTCCAAACCTTAGAGAATAAACAAAAATATATTTCCCAAATTATGACGTCAAAGACTCCTGTAAGAGTTGCAGAAGATGTAGACGAAGCCACATTAAACTATGCCGAAATAAAAGCTCTTGCAACAGGAAATCCATTAATAAAGGAGAAGATGGACCTTGATGTTGAAGTTTCTAAACTTAAAATGCTAGAGTCCAATTTTAAATCAAATCTTTACAAGCTGGAAGATAAAGTAGTTAAATTTTATCCAAAGGAAATAGAAAGATTAAAAGAAAGGATAGAGAACTTAAAGGAAGATATTAAAAATGTTGAGCCTTATAGAGAAGTAGATAAAAATTTAAAAGAAGATAATAAATTTACCTCTCTAATTATTGACGGAAAGAAGTATATAGATAAGAAAATAGCTGGAGAGTTTTTGTTGAACAAAATTAAGGGAGTTAAAATATATAGGGAAATGGATAAAGATGGAGAAAAAATAGGTGAATATAGAAATTTTGATTTATCCATAAAATATGATTCTTTTTTCAATAAATATAACTTTATATTAAAAGGCAAGGGAGAATATAGAGGAGAGTTTGGTACAGATGAAATAGGTAATATAACAAGAATGGATAATGTATTAGATAAATTACCAGAAAGATTAGAAAATACAATTTCAAAACTAAAAGATACAGAAGAGCAATTTCAAACAGCCAAAATTGAAATACAAAAGACATTTCCGCAAGCTGAACTTTTAAAGGATAAGACACTAAGACTTGCAGAAGTAAATAATTTACTAGATATGGGAAAAAGTGAAGATATAAGCCAAGATAATCCATTACTAGAAGAAGTAAAGGAAGAATTGATAGACTTCCTTAACAGAGAATATGATGAAGAAAACAGGTTAGAGGACTTTGATACTATATTTCCTGACTTAACAGATATAGGAATAGCTTATACAACTACACCAGATGAAAAACATGAAATACAAGTAAGTTTAGATTTAATAAATTACAAGATGAACACCTATGTAGATAAGAACCTAATTGACAGCTTTCAATACACCTATGATCCCTTAGATGCAAGTGATTTAAAAGAGCTAGTACAGATAAAGACATCTATTGGCTTCTGGAATTTTAGTGAGCTTGTATCAGTAAATGAAGAAAAACTGGGAGAAGTAATGGGACTTGAAATAGATGATGATGGAAACTTCTATGATCCATTATCTAAAGATATGGATTTAGATGGAATAATAGATAGAAATGATGCTGACTTTAGAGATAGTAAAGTGCAGGAAATAGGAGATTTTGAAAGGAAAGAAAAAACATCTATTATGGATAAATTAAAGGAATATAAGGGGAATTTAGCAGTAAATAATAATATAAAAGAAATAAATAATAGTGAACCATGTGGCAGATAAAACTTTAAATGATATTATTAGAGGAAAAATAATATGGAATTTGATAGAGATAGATTTAATGAATTTATTCGAGAAAATTTTTCTTTTGATGGTGCTACTCAGAGAATAATTAACAATATAGTTGAATATGGAATTAAAAATTTTGCCACTTCAGAAGATAAATTAGTTGAATTTATTCAGACTACAATTGATGATCCAACAGTTGAAGAAATAAAACAATTTATTATTAGTGATGAGAAGGAAGAAGAAATAAAAGATTTCACAGATGAGATAGATAAAAAAATAAAAGGAGGAATAGCAATGAATATAAAAAAGGGAAATGTAATTGAAACTGAATTTGGAGACACTATGGTATTGGATGTGAAAGATAATCAAGCCACCTTATTTGACAGAAATCAATTTATTTTAGCCACAGGAGTAGAGTTTAATAAAGAAAGTGGAAAGTATGAATGGGATTCTGTTAGATACGCAAGTGATATAAAAACAATAGCAAATATGGAAAATACAAATTTTGAAAGCATGAAAAATACAATAGATTTTTTAGCAGAATATAATCATAAAGAATTTGTAAAAGGTATTATATCTCTTGAAACAGGAGTAGAAAATGAAAATGTTCTTAATAATGCCTATGATAATTATATGAACGATTCAGTTATGGGGCTTATTGATGAAAAGTTTATTGAATATATAGACGAAGAAGAGTTAAAAGAAAACTTAGAAGTTAATCAAGAACAAGGAGATAAAGCAATGAAAGATATAGATAATAAAGAAAAGGATACATTAAATATAGATGGAAATATAGCAACTGATATAGAAATTAAAGATTTAAAATCAAAAGATGGGAGGGACTTTAAAGTAGCCTCCTTTTCTATTGCTGAAAATGACAAGAAAGGAAATGCAAAATTCATCAGCTGCTACGCCTATAATGACAAAATTAATCAAGTAAAAAATTTGAAAAAAGGAGATTTTGTACACCTATTTGGCAAAGAAAAGAAAAGTATAGGAAAGGATAATAAGGAATACACAAGTCTAAAAGTATACTCTGCAAAGTTATTAAAAGCTAAAGAGCATACTAAAGCAAAAGCATCAACAATAGGGAAATTAAAGGAATTTAAGACTAAAGGGAATATGAAAGTGGATGAAAAGAAGAAAAAGGATAATAGCATAGAAAGGTAAAAGATTATAGGGGGCAGGTTTTTGTCTGCTTACTGTATTGTATGATGGGGCAAGTTCCAATACTGGGGTGAAAGTCCCTAAACAGCGTATTTGTCGACGAATTCCATAGCAATCCTGAAATTTCACATGGAGATATGTGGAAGAGAGGAACGACTTGACTTGATGAACATGAATATGATATTAAGGTTGGTTAGATATGTAGATTACAGTATACTAACAGTAGCAAACAGTGTAGTGGCAAATAGAGTAATAGTTTTAGTAACCAATGTATAGAAAAGAAGTTAGGATTAAAATAAATGCAACAAAATTCAAAGTTATTAAACCAACAAAGCTAAAATGTTTTGGATTTGAAGTCTGAAAAAGAAAAGACGATTAGAAGGCTAGAACAGACGAAAACTTTTTAAAAGATATAGTATATGTGATGACAGCAAAGACAATCTATTATCAATATAGTAGATATAGATATTGAAATGAGATAAAGAATAATGGTATACTTATTTATAAGTAGACATTTATAAACAACGAAAGAAATGTATATTAAATCAAAAATTATAGATTTAAGAAATTTAGAAAGATAGATTTAATTCATTAAAAGGATGTTGTATTGTTCTTCTTGATTCTTTTACTTAAAAAATTTCTTTATTTTTTTAAAGTTGTTTTGACAAAAGTGATAGATTTAAAATGGAGGAAATTTAGTTATGAATTACTCAGTATTAGTAGTAGAAGATGATGAAAGTATTTTAGATTTAATAGAGATATATCTAGAAAATGAAAATTATATTATAAAGAGAGCTACATCTTCAGAACAGGCACTCAAATATATTAAAGAAAAGGAATTTGATTTAGCTATTTTAGACATTATGTTACCAGGTGAAAATGGATATTATATGTGCGCCAAGATTAGAGAGTCTTTTAATTATCCAATTATTATGCTTACATCAAAAGATGATGAGTCAAGTAAAATTAAGGGCTTAACCTTTGGAGCGGATGATTATGTAACTAAACCATTTTTACCTGGAGAGTTAGTTGCTAGAGTAAAGGCTCAATTAAGAAGATACAATAATTATAATTTAAAAACTAAAGAAGGTACAGGAAATATTTTAACTTATCAAAATGTGGATTTAAATATCAAATCAAGAGAAGTTTTAGTTGATGGACAGGAAATTGATTTAACTCCTATTGAATTTATTATTTTAAAATCATTACTAGAGAAAAAATCTGAAGTACTAGGATCCGAAGATTTATTCTATAAAATATATCCGGATGAATATTATATAAAAAACAATACGGTTTCAGTTCATATTAGGCATATTAGAGAAAAATTAGGAGAAAAAAATAATATAATAACAACTGTTTGGGGGGTAGGTTATAAGATTGGATAAAGATAAATACTTTGAAAGTATTCTGAAAAAGCTGATAAAAGAAATTGCTATATTTTTACTTATAGTTTTAAGTTGTATGCTTGCAATAGATAGCAATATTTTTAGATTTAATAATGAAATACACGAATTTTTTGTTAATAGATTGGATCTGATTTTTTTTGTTATTTTATTATTGGGGATATTAATTATTATAATAAAAGAATTTTCAAAATTAGAGAAAGATTATATTGACTTATGCAAAAAAAATAGACGATTTGGATGAGAATGTTGTTAGTTTCCCGACTCCTTATAAAACTTTAGAAGATTCCATAAATAGATTAAAATTTAAACAAAAAGAGATAGAATATACGCTTAAAAAAAGAGAAAATGAAGATAATGATTTAATCACCTACTTAGCACATGACTTAAGAACTCCTTTGACATCTATCATTGGATATTTATCAATGCTCGATGAAATGAAAGACTTGCCTAATAAGCAAAGAGAGAAATATATTAGACAATTATTAGAAACAGCATTAGGATTAGAAGATCTTATAAACCAATTTTTTGAAATTGCTAGATTAAATAATGGTGAATTTAGTATTCATAAAGAAAAAATTGATTTAGAATATTTTTTAATACAATTAAGAGATGAGCTTTATCCTATGATGAAAGAGAATAATCATAAGATAAATATCTCAAGTGAAGGCTCAATATTTGTAAATGTCGATCCAAATAAAATGAAAAGAGCCTTAGAGAATATTTTAAAAAATGCAATCTTATATTCTTATGCAAATACAGAGATAAAAGTTAAAATATATCAAACGTATAAGTGTGTAATATTAAAAATTATTAACAAGGCCGATACACTAGAAGAAGCGCAGATAAGAAATATGTTTAACAAATTTACTAGATTAAATCTAGCAAGAAATTCAAAAAAAGTGGGATCTGGCTTAGGTTTACCTATCGCAAAAGAAATTATTGAATTACATGAGGGTAAGATAGAGGTAGAAAGTTCTAATAATGAAGTTATTGTCATTGTAAGATTAAAAAATAAATGAGGATTACACCTTAATTATGTATAAAACTACATAATTAAGGTGTTTTTTTATTTTTTAAAAATTAATGAAATCTTAAGAATTAATCAATAGAATATTAAAACACTTTTTTATTGTATCAATTAAAATAAAATCATAGAGGAGTAAAATTTTTATCACTAACATGAAGATGTATTTTTTTACTTTTTAATAAGGAAGCATAAAAGATAAGGGAGGTAGTTTAGTGGAATTAGAGATTAAAAACGTAAGTAAGAAATTTAAAGATAAATTAGCGGTTGATAATGCATCAGCTACGTTATGTCCAGGTGTTTGGGGACTCTTAGGTGCAAATGGTGCTGGGAAAACAACTTTAATAAAAATGATCACTGGAATTAGTACACCGAGTCAAGGCGAAATTTTATATAATGGGGAAAGAATCAACAAATTAGGGGAAGAATATAGGAATTTGTTAGGGTTTTTACCTCAAGAATTTATTTGTGCTCCAGAGTTTACTGTAAATTCATTTTTACAATATGTAGCTGCTTTAAAAGGTATAGACAAGAGCAAAACAGAAGAAATGATTGATAAACTCCTAGAAGTATTAAACTTATCTGATGTCAAGTACAAAAAAGTAGTAAAGCTTTCAGGAGGAATGAGAAGGAGAGTAGGAATATGTCAAGCTATTTTAAATGATCCTAAAATATTAATTTTAGATGAACCAACAGCAGGACTTGATCCTGGTGAGAGAATAAAATTAAGAAATTTTATCACGGAAATATCAAAAAATAAAATAGTTTTGCTTTCGACTCATATAGTCTCTGATATTGAATATATATCAACATCAAATTTAATTATGAAAGATGGTAAATTTGTATATTCTGGAACAACTGATGAACTGATATCTAAAATTAAGAATAAGGTATACGAAGCATCTATATCAAATAGAGAATATGCAGAAAAAGAAACACAATTGAATGTTGTTAATGTAAAACAACAAGATGATGGAAACGTACTCATTAGATACATATCAGATAAAGATGATGTTTTAAATAATTCTAAATTAACAAAAGCTCATCTAGAAGACTTCTATTTATGGGTCTTTCCAGAAGATAGAAGTTTTAAGGTGAATTAAAATGAAAATTTACTTAAATGAGATAAAGAGGATTTTATCAATAAGATCAAATCAAATTATAATATTGTTTTCATTACTACTTGCTATATTGCTTTCCATAGCTCCAATTAATTTTACAAAAATTACCTATGGAGAAGGAGATCAAGTAAAAAATTTAAAAGGAAAAGAAGCAATAGAATATATTAAAAAAGCTAAAGAGCCTTATTCAGGAAAGATAACAGAAGATTTAATTTATAATGGCACAAAAAAATATAGAGAAATACTAAGAGAATATAATGTTACTGATAGGTCTGAATTAAAACCTGAAATTAATACAAAGGAGCTTATGCCTATAGAACATATAAGTAAGAAAGTAAATGAAGTATTCACTGATTCTCAAAGTAATAACCTTCCTCCAGTTTTAAGCATAGATATCAATGATACCAAATATTTTTACAATAAAGTATTTGATTATCTAAATAGAGTAATTGAAAATGAATATCCTAATAAAGCTCAGAATCAAATTATAGAAAAATCTGAAAAAGCACTGAGTAAAATAAAGACTCCATATGAATATTATGGATATTATAGTACAGATGCAAATGATTATAGAGGATTTTATAATACGATAATAATAATTTTAATGGTTGTAGTAGCAGCTCCAATATTCTCGTCAGATAGTGAGAATGATTTAGATTATATATTTAAAACAACTAAATATGGCAGAAGAAAGTTTGCCATCTATAAAATCCTAGCAATACTTACGATTTCGGTATTAACTTTGCTCTTAGGAAACTTCATACAAGGCTCTATATTAGACTATGCTTTTGGAACAGAGTATAAAAAGACTTCTGTTCAGATGATGTTTAGTGCTTTAAGTTTGCATAATTGGAACTTTGGACAGTTTAATAAATATATGCTTATTTGTAATAGTATCATATTGATTTCAACCATTCTTGCTACACTAATTATTTCTGTATTAAGTAAAAGAAAAGTTGAATCCATAATGAAATCAATTTTATTAGCAGTATTTCCAACAATAATTTCTCCTATTGGTATGATTAGTGCTATAAACTATATTTTTCCATCTTCAGGAGTAGGACTACTCAATTCATTACAAAATCAAATAGCTGATTTTAATTTTGTAAATGTTTTTGGAAATTGGATGAGTTCATCAAGTCTTATAATGATATCAGCTGTAATATATATTATTATTTTACCAAGTTTAGTAGTAATGATGTATTCAAAAATTGGAGGTAATTATGGACTTAATAACCCTAGAAGCAGAAAAATATAATAATAAAGAAAACATTACCTTAAACATGGTAATCGAAGGACCTGATTATGAGGATAAGTATGATAAGATACAAGTTTATTTAAATGAATGCGATTGGTTGCCTAAGAATATAAACATATTAACATCTTCCATAGATTATGGACCACATGAAAGCATATATACAAGACCACAATCTTATGAAGAAAGAATGATTTTAAAAGATTATTATGATCCAATTTTATCGTGGGATGAAAAAAATAAAATAAGGAGAATATAGAACTGGTAACAGAGTTCGCGCTTTAAAAACTCTTAGAGCATCATATTAATGATGAATCATAGAGGCTCACACTATATAGAAATTTTAGTCTATATTTTGTGGGCTTCTATATTAATTATAAATAATAAGACTAGTTTGCTTTGTCAAAGCTGTAGGGGAGGTATAGATTATGAACATATATTTACAGGAACTAAAAAGATTTTTATCTAAAAAATCAGTAAGAGTTTTTTTGGTCGTGGGTTTATTTTTTACTTTTTTGATATCATTTATTACTTATAGAAGTGTACAATATGATGATATAAGTTCTGGTGATACAATTACCTATTTTGGAAAAGAGGCTATAGATCATTTTAATGAGGATAATAAAGCCTCTGAAGGTTATTTGACAGAAGAAAAAATAACTAAAGTAGTAAAATCTTATAAAGAAATATTAAATAATGAAAATGTAAACAGTAGAGAAAACTTATCAGAGGATGCTAAAAAAAATATATCGAAATTTGATCCTATATTAAGAGTAATAACATACCCATATACAATTACAACATCTGGAAGTTTACTTGATGTAAACGAACTTGATACAGAAAAAGATTTAAATTTTTATCAAAGTTGTTATGATGCATTGGAAAGGGACATAAAACAGAAATATGACAATGACAAGATAACAGAATTTGCTCTAGAAAAATATAAAGAGGTAAATAAACCATTTTATTATGGAGGATATTTTAGTGAAGATATACTATTTTTCGTAAATATTTTTATAACGGTATTATCACTAATTTGTATATTGATTTCATCACAATGCATTGTCGAAGATAAAGAAAATTACCTAGATTCAATTTTTAGAACAACTAGAAATGGAAGAAATAAATATATTTGCAGCAAGATACTTGCCTTAGCAAGTATTATATCGCTTTATTTGATATTAAATATATCTATTTATTATGGAACTATTAAATATCTTTATACTAATGGTTTAGATTCATCTTTTCAAATGTTACTATTTAATCAACTGTCAATATCTAATTTAACTATAGGTAAAGTTATATTAAGTGTATTTTTGTTAAGTATATTATTTACTATTGCAAGTTCAATGATGTCAATATTTGTCGCTATAAATTCAAAAGTTTCTATGGTTTCATCAGCCATATCGAGTGTTTTATTTTTTATTCCATCATTATTGTATGGAAAAAAATTGTTTAAATCAATATTTTATTTTTTGCCGTCTATGGGATTAGGTACTGCAGAAAATAGCTTAATTGAACAGTATCAAAAATTTGAATTTGTTAAGTTGCCAGGTAAAATTTTATGGATTCCAAAGTTTCTAGTAATAATGGCTTTAATTAATATTGCTCTGTATTTATTGCTAAGTATAAAATCATATAACAAAATAGAGCAATAAATATTTTAATGGGAAGTAGAGGATAAATATATGGGTAAGGATAAAATAAATCATCTTGAATGTATAAAAATAGCATTCAAGATGATTTATGAAGTAGATAAAAATTCTTTTGCGATTACTATAATATTGTCAATTGTAAGTGGTGTTTTTCCGTTTTTAGTTCTTAAATTAGGACAAACAATAATTAATATAATTCAAATTCATTCCACTAGATTTGATAATATTATAATACTTATACTTATATATTTATCTTTACAATTTATATCTGTAATAGTAGATAATATTAAAAACTACTATTTACAAAGGTTAAGTAATGAAGTTACTTATTCTTCTATGAGGAAAGTAATGGGAAAATAGTAGGTGATGGGAGTCACGATGATTTAATTGAAAACTGTAATAGATATAAGTTAATGTATAATAAGGAATTAAAGTGACTTTAATAGATTGAAGGGGAATTAATTATGAAATTGAAAAATCAATATATTTCAGTTGGGATGAAAGTGCTAACTGTATACTATATAATTTGGTTAATCTTTATTGTAGTATTTAAAATGACATTTTCAATCAATAATTTATTGATTGAGCGACAAATAAATTTACTACCATTTTATTATGACAATACAGTTAATATTAAAGTTATTTTTGATGAGATGGTATCAAATATACTCATTTTTTTACCTTTGGGAATTATGATTAGATCTATTTTATTTCGTAAAAACAATTTAAAAAGTATTCTTTTTGTATTTTTCTTTAGTTTAGCTATAGAGTTTTTACAGTACGCATTGTCAATTGGAGTATTTGATATAACTGATATAATTAATAATACATTAGGTGGTGTATTGGGCGTGGGAATATATAATTTAGCTTTAAAAAAATTTAAATCTAAGTTTAAAGTAGATAAATTTATTTTTTGGATAGCTTTTATTAGTGCTATTTTTATAAGTTTAGTATTAATTGTTTTTTTAAAATATAATGGTATTTAAAATTTTGATATTAACTAAATTATTAGTATCAAAATTTTTTGTATAACGGGCAAGTTCCAATACTGGGGTGAAAGTTCCTAAATAGCGTAGTTGTCGACGAATTTCATAGCGATTCTGAAATTTCACATGGAGATATGTGGAAGATAGGAACGACATGACTTGACGAACAGGAATATGATATTAAGGTTGGTTTGATGTTTAGATGAAAGTATACTAACAGTAGCAAACAGTGTAGTGGCAAACAGAGTAATGGTTTTAGTAACCAAATGTATAGAAAAGAAGTTAGGATTAAAAGTAAATGCAACAAAATTCAAAGTTATTAAACCAACAAAACTAAAATATTTAGGATTTGGATTCTGAAAAAGAAAAGAGAGTTGGAAGGCTAGGGAACACGAGAATTCATTATAAAAGTTTAAAAGAAAATTAAATGTCCCACTGTAGATGGAAAACAGTCCTAGGGGTTTGGCGATTATTATTAAGTTGTAACTAACATAACAGGATTGTACTATATAAACAAAGAAATCCTCAAAAAGAGAGGACTTTAAAGCTGTTTTGATTATTATTTGCATTGAACTGCTTGTATGTCGAATGGCACGTACGATGGTGTGAGAGGGTTATATTTAGTCCTACTCGATTTTTATTGGCAAAGGCAAAATGAGAGCTCATATTTGAAAGGGGCTGTGGAAAAGTTTCCACACTATCCTATCATTTTTTTATAGATCCAATTACTTATATAATTCATTATCAAGATATTTATCAGTATTTTTTCTTAATTGAGTCAATTCAGTTATCAAGATATTCTCGTTGGCGTAGTCATCCATAAGAATATCTTTTTTATTCTTGTATTCATCATATAATTTTGACAACTCTTTTATACTTGGATTTTTATATTGACACTTTTCTAAAGTATTTATTGCTTTTTCATATGCGATAATTTGAGGCTTATATTCACTATAAAAATCTTTATCATTTGGATTTTCTTTATAGGTTTTATAGATAACCTTATTTATTTTTATAGTATTAATGTCTTCAATAGCTACGTAAATTTCGCTCATAACTTTTTCAACATCTTTAATCTTATTTAGGATTTCTTGCCTATTAACAGCCTCTTCTTGGAGTTTAGTTTCCAAATCCATACTAGATGATAGACCGTATTTTCTAAGCTGATTTAAGGTCTTCGCCATAGTATTCATGTTATGCTTTCTAGCCCATATTTCATAACCTTTAGAAGATTTAACATTTTCATTACTTTCTATGTCTATTATATTATCAAATTTCTTGTAAGATTTTTTAGCATAATGTACTTCACTATTTTTGTAATTTTCATTTACCTTATTTTCAATTCTCTCTTTTATTTTCTCTTTTGTATAATCTTTTCCAAGAGTAGTTTCCCTCGCACGAATGAATCGCCCTTTTTCTCCTTGTTTTTTATGTCTGAAAGAAAGATATTTTCCAAGTTTAATTTCATAGCCATATTCTTCCATAAGCTTTAAGAAATTCTCATAACTATTTGCTTTATTAATAGTATGATCAATAGCGATTTGAAGTTTATGTTTCCAAGATTTTCCTTTCTTAAATTCAATATATTCTTTGTAGGATTTACCATTGGTTTTATACTTTTCCTTAAATTTTACATAATCTTCATCTATAACTGATAGCTTATACTTTCTACATAAATCATCACTATGATTTCTAATTTGGTGGTAAGTTTTTTTGTTACTTTGATATGCTTTACCAGTTTCAAAAGAAACATTATTAAATAGTATATGGTTGTGAATATGCCTCTTATCTATATGGGTAGTAAGAACATATTCATACTTTCCTTTTAAGATTTTATCGCATAGTTCTATACCTATTTGATGAGCCTCTTCAGCAGTAGTTTCTCCCGGGGAAAAAGATTGAATTAAATGTCTTGCCAAAACTTTTGCTTTAGAATTACATTCTATTTTTGTTTGTTCGAATTCTAAATGAGCAGTTATAGGGTTACAGTTTAGGGAGGAAATTAGAATTTTTCCATCTGTTTTATCACTATTCATAATATAATCAAGTGCTGCTTTTAAAGTGGATTTTATAGGATGAATTTTAGTGATTGCCATTATTCTTTCTCAGTATTTATGCTATTAGAATTAGTAAGAGAGTATATTTTTTTACGTATAGAGAAAATATCTTTTGCCTGATTTTCTAATAAGCTTTTTAAATCTTCTACATCATCTTTATATATAATTGATGTAGTATTTACCCTTTTAGTAATTTGATTTATATTATTTGAAGTACGACTTATATTTGTTGACATTTCACGAAAGACATCCATATCTAATACATAAATATCTTTTTCTAAAATACATTTCATAATAAATTGCCTAAGAGTTTTACACTTAGATGCTTTATATTTTTCATTTAGCAATTCTAACTCCTCGTCAGATAACATTAAATAGATTCCGTTATTCCTAAATCTACTTGCCATAATTTAACCTCCTTGTATATTATAGTTGTAGTAATAAAATACTACATTTTGTTCTCAATCCCTCTTTCTTATGGGATAATAATTGTATATATAGAGCTCGTAGTAAACCTCATTGAAGTTCGTCTACCTAATAAATTTATTAATAGAAATAAAAAAGAAAAACCTGTAAATTCAAGTAGGATTACTTGACTTACAGGTTTAATTTATTCTATATATTTCGTCTGGAAATCTCCTGATTTAATTTTTTATTGCTTATATTTTATCATTTTTTGAGATAATATTCAAGTTTACGTTGAAGCTATTATAAGCGTTTGTTGTTGAATTTAATTATTATAAAATTAGGGGTTTGGGGATATTCCCCAACAAGTAAAATGGAAAAAATAAGCGATATAATCGTAGTATTCTTATTCCATTTTTAGTAAGTGCATATGCACTTACTGTGCTTGCTCATATACTAATAGTATAAGTGAAGTTAATAAATAATATATGACAAATCTAGAGGAATATTGCAAAATTTACTTTTAAATAAGGATTTTTATAAGTATAATAAGATAGTATAAAGATTAAGGAAATCATATTCTAAGTTCTTTAATTTCGCATTTACTAAATTTGATTGTAATTATTTTTATTTTGAGGGAGGGGTAATCTATTCTACACAGGGAATTTGCAGAGGAAAATTATTTAGAAGCTATATATATTTTATCTTTGGAAAAAGAGGAAGTAAGAAATATGGATCTTGCTAATTACTTAGAATATAAAAGACCTACTGTTACAAGAATGCTAAAAAAACTTGAAAATAAAGGGCTGATTATTTATGGTGAAGATAAAATAATTCGTTTAACAGAGGAGTCAAAAATATTTTGCGAAAAAATGTATACAAGGCATAAATATTTAACGGACGTATTTATAAGACTTGGAATAGATGAGAAAAAAGCTGAAAACGAATCTTGTCTTATAGAGCATGTTATTTCTGATGAAACTTTTGAAAAATTAAAAAAACATTTTGATTACAATTTATAATAAATAGCATAGATGACTCGCATAATGAGATATCTATGCTATTTTTATCTTTAAAATTATATTTTTAAAAACACCTTAAACCCATTGATAAAAGTTATCAAATGGTATATAATAATTTTGAGTTAGCCGATACTAACAGAAAACAAATAAAAAGGTGAATTTATGTCAAAAAACTTTGAAATACTAAATAAAGAAATTAATGAAAATAATATAATAGCAAATCTTTTTATATTCCCATTTGCAGGTGGCGGGGTGTCTGCCTTTAGAAAATGGAAAGATGAATTTGAAGATATAAAATTACTTGTTGCCCAGTATCCAGGAAGAGAAAACAGGTTTTCTGAAAAGGCTATAAGTGACATTAACATCTTAGTGGATAATTTATTTGAAGATATGAAAGAAAATTTTGATTTTAGAAAACCTTATTATTTATTTGGACACAGTATGGGAACAAAAATAGTCTATGAACTTGCATTAAGAATTAAAAATTCGGATTACATAAATCCAAGAGGAATAATAATATCAGGAGGACGAGCACCATTATATAAAGAACCTCATCCAATTTATCATCTTGACGATGACGGATTTATAGAAGGCTTAAGAAGATATGAAGGAACACCAAAAGAAATTTTAGACAATAAGGATTTAATTTCTATTTTCTTGCCAACACTTAGGGCAGATTTTGTAATAGATGAAGACTATCAAGACACAAAATTTGAGAAATTAGAATCACCTATACTAGGTCTTATGGGAGATAAAGATCAAGAAATGACTTTAGATGAACTTATAAAATGGCAAGATTATACCACAAAAGAATTCACTTATAGATATATAGATGGCAAACATATGTTTGTCAACACATCTCCTGATAGTGTCATTAAAGAGATAAAAGAGTTTATAAAAGTAAATGAAAATTGAAGAATATGAGATAAGAAGTACTAAAGATTTTCTTACCTTAGAAGATTTAAAAGATAAATTAGCTAGTAATAATTTAATACTAATTAAGGCTTATACAGATAAATTATTAGAAGAAAAATTACTTCCTTACTTAACTAAAGAGGAGATAATAAAATCAGAAGATTATAAATCAGAAATAGCAAAAATTAATTATCTAGCATCAAGGGCAATACTTAATTTGACCTTAAAAGGTTTACTCGAAAAAGGAATTAATGATTTAAGAGTCAAGAGGGATAAAAACAATAAGCCTTATGTAGAAAACACTCTAGGATTAAAGTTTAACATATCCCATACAGAAGACTTGGTCTTGTTAGCTTTTTCTAAAATAGAAGTAGGAATAGATGTTGAAAAAATAAATTATCAATTTGAGTTTAAGGATATATTAGAAAATTGTTTTACTAAAGATGAAATTATAAATATAGATAATAACATAATCAGTTTCTATAGATATTGGACTGCAAAAGAAGCCTATCTTAAATGTGATGGTATTGGTCTTGTAAGGAATTTAAAAGAGATTGAAATAATTTCTTTTGGAAATGAATTTATAGAAATTAATGATAGTAAAAGGAATACAATAAGTAGATTACAGCCATTAAATTATTATGGCAAATATGTCGGGGCAATATGCTTGGAGGAAAATTAATGAACATTGAATTAAAAGAAAAATTAGAAAAAATTTATGATGAACAGGTGTGGCCGCATATAACCTTAGGAGAATTTATTGAAGATTGTGCTAACAAATATGGGGATAAAATTGCCTTAGTAGATGGAGATGTTGAACTTTCATATCAAGAATTAAATAGAAAAGCTTGCCATTATGCCAATGGTTTATTGAAAGCTGGATTTAAAAAGGGAGATAGAATCGTTCTTCAACTTCCTAATTGTCATGAATTTGTTATTATCCTTTTTGCCATGTTTAAGATTGGTTTGATTCCAGTATTATCACTTCCAGCTCATAGGAAAAATGAAATAAAGGGAATATTAGAAAAATCAGGGGCAAAAGCATATATAGCTAAGGATAAATATCTTGGCTTTTCATATGTTGATATGATAAGAGAAGTAAAGGAAGAATTAAATATAGATTTTGAAGTTTATATTCTTGGAGATAATCAAGGATATAAAAATTTTTACAATCTTGATGATAAAGATTATTTATCTCAACAAATAGAGATCAATTATAAAGAGATAGGATTATTACTTTTATCAGGAGGCACAACTGGGATACCCAAATTGATACCAAGGAGACATTGCGATTATATCTATGTAGCAAAAGAAACTGCAAAGAGATGTAAAATGGATCAAGACAGTATTTATCTGGCTTCTCTTCCTATTGCTCACAACTTTCCTTTATGTTGCCCAGGTATATTAGGGACATTTTTTATAGGCGGCAAAGTTGTTTTATGCCCAGTAACAAGCCCAGATGAAATCTTGCCTTTAATTGAGGAAGAGGAGGTTACGATAACGGGATTAGTTCCTGCTATGGCAAATATATGTATAGATTTTATAAAGGTAGATGATTATGACATATCATCATTAAAGGTTCTTCAAGTTGGAGGTTCGGTTTTAGAAGAAAAACTTGCAGAAAAAATAGAAAGAGAATTTGGGTGCAAATTACAACAAATTTTCGGAATAGCTGAAGGTCTGATTATGACAACTTCTTTAGATGATGATAGTAAAACTATATTTACAACTCAAGGTAAACCTATAAGTGAGTTTGATGAATTGTTAATAGTTGATGAAGATGGAGAAGAGGTCAAAGATGAAGAGTATGGGGAACTTATAGTCAGAGGTTCTTACACAATTTATGGCTATTATAAGCTCCCAGAAGTAAATAAAAGATGTATAGACAAAGATTTATATTTCAAAACTGGAGATAAGGCAAGGAAACTAAAAGATGGGAATTATCAGGTAGTTGGAAGAATTTCAGAAACAATAAATAGGGCTGGAGAAAAAATCACCCCTTCTGAAATTGAAGATATTTTACTATCTAATAAAAATATAGGAGATGTTCAAGTTGTAGGAGTGCCTGATGAACTTTTGGGAGAAAAAATAGGAGTATTCATATTAAAAGATGAGAAGGACGAACTCTCATTAGAAGATATCAGGACATTTCTAGCAAATAAGAATGTAGCGGAATTTAAATTGCCAGATTCTATAAAATATATAGATTCATGGCCGCTAACTGCTTTGGGAAAAATTGATAGAAATAAATTAAAAAGAATAGAGTGAAAGGAGCAGAACATGGAATTTGATGCGAGAAAAGAAATTAAACTAATAATTGAAAAATGGTTAAAAGATACCTTGAAGAAATCAGACATAAAAGAAAATGACAATTTAGTAGAAAAAGGCTTAAGTTCCATGCAAGTAATGCAACTTTCAGGAATTCTTAAAAAAGAAGGACTTAGAATATCCTTCGCAAAGCTCATTGAGAAGCCTACACTTAATTCATGGTTTGACCTAGTAGCTAATTCAAAAATTATTAAGAAACATTCAAAAGATAATAAGAAATCAAATGATGGCAAAGATTCATTCAATCTTACAGATGTTCAATATTCTTATTTTATAGGCAGAAGTGATGATCAAACTCTAGGTGGAGTGGGTTGTCATGCCTATATTGAAATAGATGGAAAAGATATAGATTATAAAAGATTGAATGATGCATGGAATAAACTTCAATATAGACATCCAATGCTCAGAGCAAGATTCACAGAAGATGGAAAACAAGAAATATTAGATAAACCTTTTAGCGAAGAAATTGAAGTTTTTGACTTGTCTAATTTAGATGAAGAAGAAACCAAAATTAGACTAGATAAAATACGAGAAAATTTATCTCATAGAAAACTTAGAGTAGAAATGGGAGAAGTCGCTGGATTAAAACTTGCAAATCTATCACAAAATAAAAACAAAATATTCTTTGATTTAGACTTGCTAGTTGCTGACGTAATGAGCTTGAGCCTTATTTTAAAAGAATTAGGAGAATTGTATTTAGGAAAAGAATTAGATAATCTAAACAATTATACCTTTAAAGATTATATAAACAATCTTGAAGTAGACTCTGAAATTTATAAAAAAGACCAAGAGTTTTGGAAAGAAAAAATAGACTCATTTGAAATAGAAAGACCTAATTTACCATTAAAGAAAGCTCCTGAACAAATTAAAGTAACGAGATTTACTAGAAGAAAACGAGTTATTGAAAAAGATAAATGGAGCAAAATAAAAGAGGTTGCAGCAAGCTATAAATCTACACCATCAATGGTTTTATTAACTGCATATGCTTTAATTCTAGAAAGATGGACTAACCAAGATAAGTTTTTTATAAATTTACCATTATTTAATAGAGATCTTTCAAACGAAAACTTAAAAGCTATGGTAGCAGACTTTACAAATATCTTATTAGTAGAGCATGAAAGAAAAAATGATATTTCTTTCCTAGAAACTTTGAATAGAATAAGCAAAACCTTTATAGACAATGCTAGTCATTCATCTTATAGTGGAGTTCAAGTTCAAAGAGATATATCAAAATCACAGGGTACAAGCCTTAATGTAGCACCTGTAGTTTTTGCGTGCAACATAGACTATCCACTAGAAACTGAAACTTCAAGTAAAGCTTTGGGAAAAATTACATATATGGTATCACAAACTCCAGGAGTATGGTTAGATTTCCAATCTTATATAAAAGATGGAGATTTAGTATTATGTTGGGATAGTGTAGATGAACTTTTCCCTGAAAAAATGTTAGATGACATGTTAAATTCTTTAGAAGAACAACTTTTAAGACTAACAGAAAAGAGAAATTGGGAAAGCAAATTTGATGTACTATCAGAAAATCAAAAACTAGCAAGAGAAAAAGAGTTTAAATCAATTCTTCCGTTAAACTTTCCTGATGAGAGATTATATGATGGATTTATAAAAAATGTAAAAGAAAATCCAGAAAAAATTGCTATTATAGATTCAGAAACTAAAGAAGGAATATCTTATATAGACTTATATGAAAAATCCTTAAAAATATCTGGATTTTTAAAGGAAAATGGAATAAAAAAGGGAGAATATGTAGGCATTACTCTCCCAAGATCGAGCAAACAAATTTACGCTATATTTGGAATACTTTTTTCTGGAGCGGCATATGTTGCTGTTGGAATAAATCAACCAGGCGAAAGACGAACTAAAATATACGAACAAATTGGCATAAAGTTTGTCATCAGTGACAATAAAACAATAGAAAATTACAAACTAGATACGGGAGAAGTTTTTTTAATTGACTTAGACAAAGCTATAGACAAATCATTAGGTCTTGATAAGCCTATAGAAGTAAGCCCTTTTGACTCAGCCTATATAATAATGACATCAGGTACTACAGGAGTGCCAAAGGGTGTTGAGATCATGCACACAAGTGCCATTAATACTATTAATGATTTAAATAAAAAATATTCTATTAATTCAAACGATACGTTACTTATGGTGTCAGCAATAGACTTTGACCTATCAGTATATGATATTTTCGGAATACTTTGTGTAGGTGGAACTTTAATAACAACTAATGAAGATAATTATCGTAATCCTGATGAATGGATTAGAATTATTGAAAAATATAATGTAAGTGTGTGGGACTCTGTACCTATACTTTTTGACATGCTCGTAACTATGGCAGAGGGTGAAAAGAAAAATTTACCACTTAGAATTGTTATGTTATCAGGAGATTGGATAGCAAAAGAACTACCAGGAAGATTTTATAAGATAAGCGGAAAAGAAAATTCTATAGTTGTTGCTATGGGTGGAGCAACAGAAGCATCTATCTGGTCAAATTATTTAAATGTACCAAGGGAAATACCAAAAGACTGGATATCAATTCCATATGGAAGACCACTTAAAAACCAAGTCTATAGGGTAGTAGATGAGATGGGCAGAATTTGCCCCAACTATGTAAAAGGTGAACTTTTAATTGGTGGAGTTGGAGTAGCTAAACGTTACCATGGCGATGAAGATCTAACCAAGAAAAAATATTTTGAAGAAGGCGGGATTAGATGGTATAGAACTGGTGACAGTGGAAGAACATGGGATGACGGAACAATCGAATTTTTAGGTAGAAAAGATACACAGGTAAAGATAAAAGGGCATCGAATTGAGCTTGGAGAAATTGAAGAAGCTATTAGAAGTAAGTTGAAAATTAAAAATGTAAAAGTTATAGCTAATGATAAAAAGAATAGTTTATATGCATTTGTTATAAGAAATGATGTTGAATCAAATTACAGAAAATTAGAATCAAATTACAGAGAACTACTTAGGAGTATCATTCCTAAATATATGATTCCAGATAAATTTCTTTATATAAATAATTTTCCGACAAATAAAAACGGGAAAATAGATATTAAAAAATTGATGAAAATGGTAGAAGAAATAAATGTTACCTGCAAAAGAAATCCTTATGAGCATTCTAAAAAGAGATTCTTAAAAGATGTAGTCGAAATATTTAAGGAAGTTACTAAAAATTCGCATTATGATATAAATGCAAACTTTTTTGAAAATGGAGGGGATTCGTTAATAGCACTAAATATACTATTTAAATTAAATTCAAAATATAATACAAGTCTAAACATAAAAGACATATTTGAAAGTAATTCTATTATTCAGATATGTGATACAATGCAGAATGAAATGAATTCATATGAAAATTATGAGCAGGATTTTCTAGAATTAAATGAAGAAAAAATGCCTTTAACAGAATTGCAACATTCATATTGGGTAAATAGAATTGGATATGGGAATTTAGTAAAACAAAATGCAAATTTCTATATTGAGTTGGAGTGCATTAAATTAGATGTTTTAAAAATAAATGATGCAATAAATAAAATAATTAGTAAATATAAGATATTTAGAAATGTTATTAGTGATGACGGTGAGTATTTTGAAAATTCAAATAGAGATCATGTTGAAGTAAAATATAATGACTTATGTGATTATTCATCTAAAATGAAAGAAAAACTTATTGAAGATATAAGAAATAGAATTATTTATTCAATTGATAAGGAACAGCTGTTTGCTCCTCTTAAAGTTGAAATAACGAATATAGATATAAATATAGCGATTTTGCACATTTGTTTTGATAATGTATTTTTTGATGCACCAAGTATTATGTATTTACTCAATGAATTGAACTTATTGTATAATAATTTAGATATAGAGAATATTAGTTTGGACAGAGGAACAATGATTCAAATAAATAGCGATAAGTTAGAATTAGATAAATTATATTGGGAAAATAAGATTAGTAAAATCTTTCCAGCACCAAATTTATTAAAAATAAAAAATAATTTAGAAATAGAAGAAACTTCTGGGAAAGTTAAAAGACTTACAATAACATTAAAAGAAGAACAAGTTAAGGGATTATTATATATTTCTGGTAAATATAAAGTAACTACATCAAATATTATTTTATCGGTTTTTTCAGAAATTATGCATTATTGGAGTCAGTCTACAAATTATACAATAAATGTGATTGTCATAAATAATCGAAAAGATATATATGATTATTTTGGGGAAATTGCGGACTATACATCAAATATACTTCATACTATAAATTACAATGTTAATGAATCGCTATATGAAAGAATGATTAAGATACAAAACAATTTATTTGAAGACCTTCAACATATGTCTTTTGAAGGGACTCAAGTATTGAGAGAGCTAAAGAAACAAAATAGAAAAACATATGTAAATATGCCGATAGTATACACTAATACGATCGGGCTTGATATCGATATTAATATGAATAATATAGGTAAAATTAAAAATATTTTAACTCAGACACCAGGGGTGTATCTTGATTTACAGGTTAGTTTGGTAAATGGACAATATATAATTAATTGGGATTATTTAGAAAATGTATTCGATGAAAAAGAAATAAAAGAAAAATTTGAAATTTTTGAACACATATTATTAGAAGTTATAGAAAATGAATCGTTCTTAGAAAACAGTGATATTATTCAAAATGGAAATTTTTATGAGGAAGGGATACTTTAATGAAAAATATAAAAAATTTAATTAATTCTCTTAATGAAAAAGGCATATTAATTTGGGAGAAAGGAGGGAAAATAGCATATAAATCGCCTGTAGGAGCTATGAATGAAGAATTAAAAAATGAAATACTTAATAATCGAGATGAATTGGTAGAATATCTAAAAGAAAAAAGCAGAATAAAAAGGATGAAAATCATAAATAATGATGCTTTGGTTGAGATTACCCCATTATCTAACAGAGAAGAAAATTTTGTTGCTATTAAAGAGAATATCAAGAATGAAGTTGAAAAGTTTGAACTTGAGTATGTAGATTTAATAAATGATAGTAATCTATCAAAGTGGGTTGAAAATGCAAATGATGTTTCTTTACGTGATATGTTCAAAACTTTTTATAATGGAGGAATATTTAGAGATAATAAATATTATAGCTTAGATGACATAATCGACATGCTCGAAATTGATTCTGATTATGAACACTTTATTGCGAAGTGGTTAAAAGTTCTTGTAGAACGAAAAATTATACTTGAGAATGATGAGGGCTATAAGTTTATAGATTATTCTTATATTGAAAAAATAAATGAAGATTATTGGAAAAATTTTGCGAAAATAGAAGAAACAATAAATTATGGTCAAGATTTCTTTGATTATATGAATAAATGCTCTCGTTCTCTTTTGGATATTTTACAGAAAAAAATAAAAACAGTAGATATTTTATTTCCAGAAGGAGCAGAAAACAGTGCAATTGGTCTATACAGCGATAACAAAGGGAGCAGACTTTTTAATAAGTTAGTAGGTAATGTAGTACATAAGTACATACAAACACATGAGAAAAAATCTATTAAAATATTAGAAATAGGTGCGGGAATAGGTGGAACAACCAGATATATAATGGATAAAATAAAAAATGAAAAATTCGAATATTACTATACAGATATATCTTACTATTTTCTTAATAAAGCTATGGAGAAATATGGCACTCAAAATGTACATTATAAAATTTATGATATAAATGATAGTATTTATAAACAAGGGTTTGGTGATGAAAAATTTGACGTTATATTATGTGCTAATATGTTACATAATTCTAAAAATGGTTATGAGGTATTGAGAAATATAAATCACATTCTTAATGACAAAGGGATTTTTGTAATTATAGATGAAACAACCGAACCTGAATTCTTGCTTACATCAATAGAGCTTAATGATGCTTTATCAAGCTTCTACGATGATAGAGCAAAAAACAACGGCGTATTTTTTACTTATGAACAATGGGAAACGATGTTTAAAACGTGTAAAGCTAATATATGGGTTGATTTTCCTCAAAAAGATAGTGATTTAGCACTTACAGGACAAAGGTTATTTATTGGTAATTTTAGTGAAAGCTATTGTATAGATAGTGAGATTGTTAAAGATGTTATTGATGATGATTGCATTGATAAAATTGTGATTGTAGATAATATAGACAAAGAAGATTCTATGGATACGGTTTCTATTAAAAACCACGAAGAAGTAAATAAAAAAACATTACTGCAAATGATTAAAATATGGGAAGAAATATTACAATCTGATAACATTAAATCTACAGATAGTTTTTTTGATGTTGGTGGCGACTCTTTAGTAATAACACAATTGATAACAAAAATATGGAATGTATATCCTAAAACCAAACAATTAAAATGGAAAGAATTTTCAGAAATAATATTCAAACATCCCATTTTAAAAGATCTGGCATTATTTATAGATAATTTTAATAACAGTGAAATCCAAAATAAAATTGAGGAAGTTGATAATATGATTGAATTATCAAAATGCAATAATCCTAGGAGAATTTATATATTATTTCACGATGGAACAGGAGAGCTTAATGTATATAATAATTTCATAAGAGCTTTGAATGAAAAAGAAGGAAATGTGTCAATATATGGATTTAGAATTGACAATATTAGAAAATTTAACAATAAATCGTTTTATAGAGATTTAGCAAATGAATATTCTGATTCCATACTTTCAAAATTTAATGAGAACGAAATAGTCCTAGTAGGTCACTGCGTTGGTGGATTATTAGCGTTAGAAACAGGTAATATCTTATCTAAGAAAGACATAAATATATCTGAAGTAATTCTTATTAGTTCATTTTTGAATGAAGGGAAGATATTATTTGGAAATAATATCTTAAAAAAATATTTGGATTCTGATTTTCTGATGGGCATAATTTTTAGAGAAGTAATTGGAGATAGGCAAAGTGATAACCATATATATTGGTCAGATATAGAAAATGCAGTAAAATACATGGAAATAAATGGATTTAATAGTATCGAGAATAGCATAAGAGAAACCCAATATATCAACAAAAATTTATACAATATGTTAATGGATTATGAGGGAGGAAATTTGATTCCCCCTCAGTATGCTAAACAGTTTGATATATTTAAGAAACATTTTTTAGCTGCATCAGAATACGAACCTTCACCGTATGAAGGGGTATTGAAATTCGTGCATGGAAATTTAAGAACAGATAACTTTTTTATGGAAGGGGAAGGTTTATTTAATGATGCCGAAAATTTATGGAAGAAATTAGTAACTACAAATATAATATATTATACGATAGATGCAGACCATTTTACTGTTATGGATAAAGAGAATTGTAATAAAATTATAGAAAATTTATTACAGAAAATGAGGTGATGGTTGTTATGAGCTATAGGATTGGTGTATTAGGCTCAAATGGCAAGGTCGGTACTAAATTGTGTGATTTTTTAGATAGAAATAACATTAGCTTTGTAAAAGCAAGTAGATCAGGTAAAAAAACTTTGGAAAGACATTTTATATTTGATATTTATAATGCTTATGAGTTTGAATCTTTTTTGAAAAGCGTAGACATAGTCATAAATTGTATAGGTCCGACGTTCTATTACGGGAAATATATTGCTAAAAAAATTATTTCAAATAATAAAATATATATAGATGCATTTGGAGACGAATTTGTTTGTGAAAACATACAAGATAGCATAAATTCTGTAGTGGTAATATCCGCAGGGGATTGTCCTGGATTTAGTGGCGTTATTCCTTTTTGGGTAAAGAAAAAATATTATGATAAAATTTCTAAGATGGAGATTTCTTATTTTTGTGGAGGAGAGGTGACAGCCTCTGGATTATTAGATATATTAATGAGCACAGATATGGGTTACGGGTTTGTGTCAACTTATTATAAATTTGGGAAATATATAAAAATAAATAACAGCTGTATGACTAAACATCTAAATTGTTTTGATAGAGATTTTTATTGTAAACCTTTTATTAATAATGAGATAGTAGATGTTGCAAATTCCTTAGATATAGATGAAATTTATTTTAATAACTTATATTACAATGAAAAGAGGGACTTATTATTAAGAGATATTTACTCTGAAATCTCGGATCAGAATATTTCTTGGAAAGATGCAAACAGTATTTTAATAAATAAATTAGACTTAATAAATGATGTGAATTTTGATGGAACTGTATATAAAATTGAAGTAGAAGGTAAAAAAAGTGGAAGAGATAGAACATTAACATTAGAAATCACTGCTGCAGAAAGTTATACCATATCTGCATATATTTTGTATAAAACAATAGAAAGGTTATTATTAAGTGATTGTAAATTAGATGTGAGAAAAATTAGACCCTTTGACTTGGTTGATTCAGAAGTAATTTTTCGAGAAATGATTGAACTTGGAATAATTAAAAATATTTCTGAAAATAAAAATGTTGAGTATGATGTAGGGACTCTATGATGAATAAACTAAAGAAAATTAATAATAAAATTATTTCAAATAATGGGAAAAAGACAGAGTTCTATTATATTGAGCATTTGCAAGCTAAATCATATAAAAATCTTGTTTTTATACATGGTGCAAATCATGCAGCTTGGTGTTGGAATTTTCACTTTATGACCTTTTTTTATGAAAAAGGCTATAATGTATACTCTATAAATTTATACAACAGAGGAAATAGTAGCAATATAGGAAAAGTTTTATTATCAGAATATGTAGAACAAATTAATGATTTTATTGAGTATTTAGATAAAAAAATAATCATTATTGGACATTCTGTTGGGACTTCAATTGTGCAAAAATATATATCAAAATATAGAAAAAATGTAGAAAAATGTATTTTAATGTGCCCTGTTGCACCTTGGGGTATGAAATATGACCTAATAACCATGTTTTACAAAAAACCAATGAAAAAAGTTTTATTGGAATTATATAATAATAAATTTATTAAAAAATATCCTGTAGAATTATTTTTTGAAAATAAACCATCGTATATAAAAAATGAATATTTTATTCCTGAAAATTTTAATGAGTGTTTTTCTACTTTTTTAGAAAAATCCGAAATAAATAAGAATGTACCAACCCTAATTTTAGGAACTCGAAATGATCAAGTTATGAATTATAAGACAATATATAAAATGGTAACTTACTATAATTCTGAATTCGTAATTTATAATAAAATTGGTCATGATATGATGATGGATTTTGGTTGGGAAATCGTTGCAGATGATATATTGAAATTTATTTCTGATTTTCATGATGCTGGAGAAGTATAGAAATGAAATGCTATTTAAAAAATATTGATAAAGAAGTTGACATTATGAGTCATCTATATGGAAGGAATAAGAAAAAAATACTGGAGAATTCAAAAAACAGGATTTATAAGTATGATGGCTTAGAAAATGGAAAGTATGTCATTACAGAGTATGAAATCTTTAAGGGAGTAAGAGTATTCTATAACGATATACACACATCAAAAATTACAAGTAGTATTCCTAAAAATTCTCTTAATGAGAGACGATATGAAATCAATCATTGCAGAGAAGGAAGATTCGAATGCGTATTAAGAGATGGAACTGTAACATACATGGAAGCTGGAGATTTTGCGATTAACTTAATAAGCAACAGCTCTAAAGAATCATTTTTCCCCATTAGTCATTATCACGGCGTTACTTTTTGTATTACACCATCGGAGTTTGATGATGAACTACATCTTTTAGAGAAAATGTTTGGAATTAAATATGAAGAGGTTTTAGCTAATCTTTGCCACGATAATAAACTTTTTATTCAGCGAGCTACATCAGAGATTGACCATATTTTTTTTGAAATGTATAAAGTACCAGATCATATTTTGGTTGCATATTTAAAAGTCAAATTTCAAGAATTGTTTTTGTACCTTACAACAGTACAGAATAATGCATCTTATAGTGATAGACAGTATTTTGCTAAAAATAATATTGAAATCGCTAAAAAGATAAATGCGTATGTACTGAAGAATTATAATAGAACATTGCTCTATGAGAAATTATCTGAGAAATTCCACATAAAAATTACTACAATGAAAAAATGTTATAATAGTGTTTTTGGAGAAACTGTTAACGATACAATAATAAAAAAAAGATTGGAAGTAGGTGCAAATTTGTTGAAAGAATCCTCACTTACCATCACTGAAATTGCTCTTCAAGTTGGTTATACAGACCACTCTAAATTCTCGAATGCTTTCAAAAAAAAATACAAGATCACACCCTCTGAATACAGAAAGATATCTGAAATAGCAAATTCGGTCTAATTGGTCAAGCAATTACAGTTAGATAATGCTAACATAAATATAGCTTACAAAGAAAGGTGGCAGATTCTAATGGAGCCTGCAACTTACTATACAAGGAGGAATATTTATGGAAAGTAAAAAATTAACTATAAAAGATTTAGCAACCATAGGAATCTTTTCTGCAATCATGATTGTTGTATTCATTGCTTTTTCAATGATTACAGGGGCATCATTATTTTTCAATATGATTTTTAATGCTGTGTTTACTGCACTAATTTTAGGACCATTTTTTGTTTATATGGCTATGAAAGTAGGCAAACCAGGAGTTGCACTAATTTATAATATTATACAAGCTATATTAGCAACTGTCTTTATGGGTCCTTTTATGATTCCATGGTTTGTAGGTGGCGGGATAATTGCAGAGTTATCTATGCTTGGTACAGATAGCTATAGGAATATAAAAAGAATTACTATTGCTTGGATAATTACATCATTAACTAGAGCGGCTCATGGTATGAGCGAAATATGGTTTTTTAAAGATGCCTTCATTAAGTCCGGCGTATCTCCAGAACAAGTTCAAATACAAACTCAGTATTATACAAATCCTAAATGGATTCTTATTTCTTTAGCATGTACTATTGTGGCGGCAATTATTGGTTGCTATTTAGGAAATAAGATGACAGAAAAGCATTTTAAAAAGACAGGCATAATAAAATGATGCATTTGGACTTACGTTCCAAATTAGTAGTATTTTTAAGTACAGTATTTTTGGTTTCAGTATTGTCCAAAGATACTGTATTTTTTTTATTAGCCGCCATTCTAGTTATTTATGTATCACTGCAAGGATATAGCAAATCTACTATAAAACTAATTATTGCAATGGGTGTTTTAAGTTTTTTGAGATTTGTCTCAAATGGTGAAGGTTTTGGCATTTTGATTCCAGATATGTTTCTGTTTATAGTTATAAGAACATTAGTTATAGTTCTATCAGTAATACCAATTTTAAAAACACCTCCAGGAGAGATAATGGCAATAATGAAAAAAATGAAAATTCATAGAAATGTTGCTTTGCCACTTATTTTCATGATGAGATTTTTCCCAGTAGTTAAAAGTGAGTTTAAAGAAATTATCGACTCGTTGAGATTAAGAGGATTAATTTCTATTAAAAAACCATTTTTAACGATGGAATATTTATTTGTTCCTATGATGTTTTCATCTTCAAAAATAGCTGAAGAACTTGCTGCCGCATCGGAAGTAAGAGGAATTTCTGCATCTGGAAAACATAGCTCAAGAAGAGAAATAAAATTTAGAAATCTTGATGTTATTGTTTGTTTAATCACCATCTTTATCACAATGAGCATGATTTTCCTGGAGAGGAGTTATTAAGATGATCAAGTTAAAAAATGTAAGCTTTGCCTACAGTAAAGATTCAGCAAACATCTTAAAAAATATTAATTTGGAAATTAATGATGGGGAATGTGTTGCCTTTATAGGGGCGAGTGGTTGTGGGAAAACTACCCTTACAAGACTTATAAATGGTCTTGCTTATAAATTCTATGGAGGGAAATTAAAGGGAGAAATTTCCATAGATGGAATAAATCCCGTGGAAAAAGAATTATATGAAATAGGGAGGAAAGTAGGATCTATTTTTCAAAATCCCAAGAGTCAATTTTTTGCAGAAAATGTAGAAGATGAAATTGCCTTCGGGCTTGAAAATTATGGGATAGAAAGAGAAAAAATAGATGAAATAATCAATAATTCCTTAAAATCTATTAATGGAGAAGATTTAAAAGATAAAAACTTATTTCATCTTTCAAGTGGAGAAAGACAAAAAATAGCAATTGCTTCAATAAATGCACTTAATCCACCTATTTATGTTTTTGATGAACCGTCTGCTAACCTAGATATGAAAAGTGTAGAAGCTTTAAGAAAACTTATGCTTTTATTAAAGAAAAATAAAAAGACAATAATCATTTCAGAGCATAGGCTATACTACCTTAGAGGAGTAGTGGATAAATATTATTATCTTGAAAATGGGGAAATTAGCAATGTTTTTACAGAGGAAGAACTATTATCAAAAAGTGAAGATTTTTTCAATAAGTTAGGATTAAGATTCTTTTCTTTAAATAAAATATCTCCTAAAATAAATAAGTTAAAAGAGATAAATTCTATGAACTTAGAAAAAATTTCTTTTTCCTATAATAAGAATGTCCTTATAAAAGATTTGACCTACGAATTTAAAAGTGGAAATATTTATGGAATTATTGGGGATAATGGCATAGGCAAATCTACTCTGTTTAAAATTTTAAGTGGACTTATGAAAAAAGATAGTGGTTTTATATCTATAAATGGAGAAAAATTAAACAAAAGAAATAGGCAAAAAAGAATATACTACCTGTCAAATAATCCTGATAGTAATCTTTTTGAAGTTTCAGCAGAAGACGAGTTAAAACTAAATAATAAAGATGCAGATACAGATAAAATATTAGCTGATTTTAACTTAGAAAATATAAAAGACATCCATCCACAAATCATGTCAGGCGGACAAAAACAAAGATTAACTATTGCTTCAGCAGAACTTTTAGAAAGAGATGTTTATTTATTTGATGAGCCAACAAGTGGTTTAGATGGACATAATATGCAAATTATTTCAGAAAGAATGAAGAAATTACAAGAAGAAGAAAAAATTATACTTATAATTTCCCATGATTATGAATTTTTGTGTAATTCCTGCAATAAAATTCTTTATTTAGACGGATACTCTTTTAAGGAATTTTCTACAAAGGAGGATAAAGAAAAAATATTAGCTATATTAATGGGAAAAAAATTTAATATTTAGGAGGGGATTTTATGGATTTAATAAAACAATATGTAAGTAAAAGAAAAGGATCATATTTTGCATCCGTCCTACTTGCGATAGTGGGAGTGGTGGCAGGGTTTTTTTCCTATATATACATGGCAAAAATCATTGTAAATTTGATTAATGGCGTAAGCGACATGAATTTATACACTCCACTTTGCATAAGTATTTTAATAACATTTGTTATTAAAGAAGTGGCAGCAGGAATATCAACAAGTATTTCCCATACCGCAACTTTTAACTCATTAGGAGAAATCAGAAATGATATTTCTAAGAAACTTTTCAAGATGCCATTGGGAGATGTACTATCAAGATCATCTGGAGAATTAAAAAATATTATAGTTGAGCAAGTTGATTCTATGGAAACATCCCTTGCCCACTTAGTGCCAGAATTTACGGCAAATTTAGTAGGACCTATTCTATTGTTTATTTACATGTTTACACTAGATTGGCGTTTAACTTTATTATCACTAATTCCATTTGTGGTAGGAATGTCTATTATGATGTCTGTTATGAATGCTCATTATAAGGAAATGTTTGGAAAGTCAGTTGCAATTGGTCAACATATGAATAATTCCATTGTTGAGTATATAAATGGGATAGAAGTAATAAAGACCTTTAATCAAAGCGAATCATCTTATAAAAAATATGCTGATGCAGTTTATGACAATGCAAGCTTTTATTATAACTGGATGGGTGAATCTATGAATAGGGTTGCCATAGGTAGATTACTTTCTCCTATGGGAATTATTACCATCATACCCTTTGGGATTTTATTTTATATAAATGGAAGTATTGATTTAGGAAATTTAATTACCTTAATCGTCTTATCCTTTGCTACAGTTTCTAGCATTTTAAAAATCATGAACTATATGGATGATATGTCAAGAATATCAACTATAACTTCTGAAATAGGAAAGATTTTAGATTCAAGAGAGTTAGAAAATATCGACAAGGGAGAAAAAATAGAATCCTATAATGTAGAACTTCAAGACGTAGACTTTTCTTACGATGGAAAGAATAAGGTTATAGATAATCTTTCTATGGAAATAAAAGAATCTTCTGTTTCAGCCCTCGTTGGTCCTTCTGGATCAGGCAAGTCCACAATAGCAAAACTTATTGCTGGATTTTGGAATGTAGATAAGGGATCTATTAAAATTGGCGGAGTAGAAACAAAAGATGTGTCGCTCGAAAACTTGTCTTCACTTATTTCTTTTGTATCCCAAGACAATTTCCTCTTTGATATGACTATAAAGGAAAATATTAGGCTTGGAAATAAGAATGCCTCTGACGAAGAAATTATAGATGTATGTAAAAAATCTGCCTGCCATGATTTTATTATGAATCTATCTAATGGTTATGATACAAGAGTTGGCGAAGGTGGAGGTCATCTATCTGGAGGAGAAAGACAAAGAATATCTATTGCTCGTGCCATGCTAAAGAATGCACCAATCGTAATTTTAGATGAAGCAACTTCTTATATAGATCCTGAAAATGAAGCTCTCATACAAAACGCCTTGGCAAATCTAGTTAAGGGTAAAACTTTAATCATAATCGCTCATAGGTTAAAGACAATTGTTGATGCAGATAGGATATTTGTTATTAAAGATGGCAAATTAAATTCTTATGGTACTCATGAAGAACTATTAAAGTCATCAGAACTTTATAAGGAAATGTATGCTGCAAATTTAAGGGGTGATGAAAATGCTTAATGTGTTTAAAAAGATATGGAATTTTTCAAAAGAAGAACAGGTATATATTAAGAAATCTATTCTCGCTGGATTTTTGCACGCAGTATTTAATGCCCTTGAGTTTGGAGCAATTTACTATATGCTAGTAAATATATTTTCTAAAACTTTAGACTATAAGGCTATCTTTGTTTGTCTTGGAATATTAGTTATATCCCTTGTTGGAAAGATAATGACACAAAAATCATCACAAATGGCACAAACACACGCTGGATATTTTATGGCAGCTCATAAGAGGATAGAAATAGGAGAAAAAATAAAAAGAGTTCCTATGGGTTTCTTTTCAAGCTTTTCACTAGGAAGATTAACTACTATTGCTACATCTTCACTTTCCCAAGCAGAAATGTGGGTGCCTATGCTTTTGGTTCTTGTACTTGGTGGAGTTTTAAATACTTTAGTCTTTGTCCTTGGAACTTTAATTTTTAACGTAAAGGTAGGACTGGTTGCTGTAGCAGGTGTGGTAGTATTTTTCATCGTTACATCAATGATGGAGAAAAAATCATCAGCTAATGCAGACAAAATGACAGAAACACAAACAAGACTTACAAAAGAAGTATTAGCAACTTTACAAGGAATGCAGGTTATAAAATCCTATAATCTTGGTGGAGAAAATAACAGAGCTTTGAGAAAGTCTATAAAAGATACATCAAATATACTTTTAGATTTAGAAATATCTGTAGCACCTTACACAGTTATCCAAAGAATTGTAATGGGAATAACAACAGTAGCTATGGTCTATGTATCATTAAAATTAAATTTATCTGGTGAACTTCCACTTGCTGAAACAATTCTTATGATTATGGCATCCTTTATTATCTTTGAAGGCTTAATCGGGGCAGGATCAAACATGGCAATCCTAAGAGCTTGCGAAAATGCCATAGATTCTGTAGGTTTTATCGACTCTATGCCTGATATGAGAGAAGGAAGTATTACAGAGCCTATAAAAAATCACAATATAGTCTTTAAAAATGTCAGCTTTTCTTATGATGACAGACCAATTTTAAAAAATGTATCAGCAGAGATAAAAGAAAATACTATGACTGCCATAGTAGGACCATCTGGATCTGGTAAAACAACATTTTGTAATCTTATTGCAAGATTTTGGGATGTAAACTATGGAGAAATTTTAATAGGTGGAAAAAATATTAAGGATTATAAGATAGAAAATCTTATGAATTCAATTTCCATGGTATTTCAAGACGTCTATCTCTTTGAAGATACAATTGAAAACAATATAAAATTTGGAAAACAAAATGCAAGCCATGAAGAAGTTGTAGAAGCTGCAAAGAAGGCAAGGTGCCATGAATTTATAGAAGCTTTACCAGAAGGATATGACACTATCATTGGGGAAGGTGGAGCAAGCCTATCTGGTGGAGAAAAACAAAGAATCTCCATAGCCAGAGCCATGCTAAAAGATGCAGACATAATTATTTTTGATGAAGCGACAGCAAATATTGACCCAGAAAATGAAGATAAACTTAAAGAAGCAATAGAAACATTAACAAAAAATAAGACAGTAATAATGATTGCCCATAGACTCAAGACAATAAGAAATGCAGACCAGATTTTAGTCTTAAAAGATGGAGAAATAGCAGAACGTGGAAATCATGAAGAACTGATTAAGAATAATGGACTATATTCAGATCTAATTAATATAAAATCTAAGACTGAATCTTGGAAACTAAGCAATTAATATAGAATGGAACTATAAACAATATTAAATTTTAAGATATAGTGACTTAATGAACGGAGACTAATATGAACATAATTAAAACAAAAAATAATACACCTTTTTTCTTTAAGTTATTATATATACAGTATAGATAATTCATTTGTAAAATTAAATCTAGTTAATATCAGAAAGAGTTTCTTTCATTTTAGAGGACTAACCATGCCCAAGAGCAGGAGTCCTCCTTTTTTTGTCTGAAAACATAAAGACAAAAAAGAATGGAGGAAACATAAATGACAAAAGAATATTACCTTTATGTCGGTGGGCAAAAAATCAAAGTAAGCGAGCAGATATACAAAGTCTACTGGCAAGAAAGAGAACATGAAAAATATTTAGAGCAGGTGGACAAGAAAAACCACTTGCTCTTTTTTTCGTCCCTAAATCATGATGGGAATTTCGAAGATAATTTAGAGGATAAAAACGTTGATGTAGAAAAAGTTGTAGCTACACAAATGATGATTGAAGCACTAAAAAGTGCTTTGTCAAAGTTAAATAGGGATGAGCGGGAAATCATAGAAAGATTATATTTCAATGATGAAACACTTCGTGCAGTAGCAAAGACTAAAAATATCTCACATCCAACTTTAATTAAAAGACGAGATAAAATTTTAGAAAAACTAAAGAAATTTATAGAAGAACTATAAATTATGGTTACCAAAGAGGGCAAATTTTCCTTTATAAAGTGAAGGGGAATTTTGTCCTCTTTTATATAAAAAAGAAATTAATAGAAATTTGAACCTTGACAACTGAATAGACCATGACAGGACATTAACCATTTGTGGAGCTTTATAATTTCTTCGCCATGACTTTTCTGCTGATAAGGATTTCGGTTTAAATAAATACTCTAGTTAAAAGAAGGATAAAAGAAAACGAGCGACAAAAAGAAATTATATATTCAGCCTAGGAAACTGATGCATTGAAGCAAATGGGGATAATGATACTTCTACAGTTGTTGCCGGCTCATCTTGAAAAGGGGCGGTGGTGAAATTCCAATGTCGTGACCTACACGCCTGTTAATGTCAAAAAACTTAAAAATATTGAAGATAAGGAGAAGATATTATGTGTGATGAACATAATATAAACACAGAAATGAAAACAGATAAAAAAGATAAACAGATGATAAATCAAATTGATGGTTGGAACATAGAAGTTAAATTTAATGAAAATGGATTTAACTTAGAAAATTTAGTAGAGGAATATATCAAAGAAAAATTTTCTGTATATTAGGGGCTGACAAAAAATATAAGGAGCGTTATAATATTTTTGTGGAAGCCTAACCTTGGTTCGATTTATTGTATGTAAATTGAATTAAAGGAGGCTTTTTTATGTTTAAAAACAATTTAGCAAAAGAAAATTTGGCAGTTATGTATTTAAGATTATCAAAAGAAGATGGCGAAAAAACAGAAAGTAACTCTATATCCAATCAAAGAGAAATTATAAACTCTTATGCAAGAAAAAAGCAAATTACAATTGTCAAAGAGTATGTGGATGATGGATATTCAGGTGCAAATTTTGATCGTCCCAATTTTAAAGAAATGATAAAGGCTGCCTATGATAGAAAGTTTAATACAATTATTGTAAAGGACTTATCAAGATTCGGAAGAGATTATATAGAAGCTGGAAAATATATTCAAAGAATATTTCCGGAAAACGGTATAAGATTTATATCAGTAAATGACAATTACGATAGTAAAAGTGCAGATATAAACGATACACATCTTATACTTCCTATAAAAAACTTCATCAATGATAGTTATTGCCGAGATATTTCCAATAAAGTAAAAAGCTCTCAAAAGATAAAAAGAGAAAAAGGAGACTTTATCAGTGCTTTTGCACCTTATGGATATAAAAAGTCTGAGGAGAATAAGAACAAGTTAGTGATTGATAAAGAGATATCGGATATTGTCAAAAATATATTTGATATGAAACTCTTGGGATATTCCTCAAAGGCAATTGCAGATGAACTAAATCATTTAGGAGTTTTAACTCCAAGAAAATATAAAGAAAGTCAAGGATTTAAGTGTAATGGATTTCAAAATACAAAAGGTGGAAATTGGTCAGCAAAGACAGTAAATAGAATTATAGAAAATGAAGTATATATTGGAAATACCTTACAAGGAAAGAGTGTTACTTTAAGTTACAAAAATAAAAAGCAGATAGAAAAAGAGAAAGAAGAATGGATAAGAGTAGAAAATACCCATGAAGCAATTATAAGTAAAGAAGTTTTTACTATTGCAAATACTATGTTAAAAAGAGATTTGAATAACTCTCGTGGAAAGGACAAAATTGATATTTTTACAGGAATGCTTTTTTGTAAAGAATGTGGAAGTTCTTTGATTAGAAGGACTGTAAAGTATAAAAAAAGAGAAGAGATATTCTATATCTGTTCAAAGTACAACAAGGAAAAATCTTGCACAAGACACAGCATAAAAGAAGAAACCTTGATAAAAGCAGTATCTAAAATAATGAAGTCCTACATTGAATTTAATGAAAATCTATATTCTAAAGTTCAGCGTATAGATATAAATAAAAATTTGAAAGACAATCAAATTCCTATACTAAAACGAGAAAAAGCGATGACAGAAGAGCTCTTATCTTCTCTATACCTTGACCTAAAAGAAGATGTTATTAGTAAAGAAGAATATCAACTTTTTAGAAAAAACTATACAGAGAAATTGACTAAATTAGATGAAAGTATCGAGTATAGATTAAAAAAACAGGAAGATACTAAGGAGAAGATTGATAAAAATAAGAGTTGGATCATCGACATTAACAAGTATAAAAATTTATCGGAAATAGATAGATTGTCTGTTGTGATGCTCATTGATAAAATTTTTATTTCTGAAGATAAGACGATAGATGTTAGGTTTAATCATACTGAAGAATTGTCTTTACTTGAAGAAATGACAAAAACGGATAAGCCTGATATTAAAACTAACACTATAAAAAAGAAAAGTATCGATATAAGCAGGAAGTCAAAAACTATACCCACTGTTATGAATAAAAGTCTTGTAAGTGCTGAAAGTGAGGTATGCTATGGCTAGAACAAAAAATAGGCATATATCACAATCAGAAACAGAAGTTGGAAAAGTGATTGAAAAAATATACATTGCCGGTATTTATGCTAGATTATCACAGGAAAGAAAGGAAGCTTATAGGGATAAAAGTAATTCACTTGAAATGCAGGAAGAACTTTGTATAAATGCTGCAAACGAAAAAGATATAAAGATTTTAAGAGTGTACAAGGACTATGAGTATTCTGGAACAAATTTTAAAAGACCTGCATTTATTGAAATGATGGAAGATATCCGAACAGGTAGGATAAATTGTATAATCGTAAAAGATATGTCAAGGTTTGGTAGAGAGTATTTAGAAATCGCAAACTATATCGAAAAAGTATTTCCATTTTTGGGAGTTCGATTTATTTCCGTAAATGATAATCTAGATACTAAAGACGGTATAAAATCAGATCAGAGTTATGAAATAGCAATAAAAAATATCTTCAATGATTTATACGCAAAAGATATTTCAAAGAAAATAAAAGCCTCCAAAGAAATAAAAATGAAACAAGGGTCTTTTATAGGAGCGATGGCTCCGTATGGCTATAAGGTTGATAAAATTGATGGAAAAAGAGTTCTGGTGATGGACGAAAAGGCAGCAGATGTAGTAAGACTTATCTTTTATATGGCAGGTCAAGGTAAATCCAATATGCAAATAGCAAGAGAATTGACTAAAAAATATACGACACCTGATGAATATAAGAGAACAGGTAAAATTTTTAAGGATAAAGAAGATACAAAACAATGGGATATTTCTCATATATCAAAAATGCTTTCTGATGAAGTATATATCGGGAATTTGATTCAAAGAGTATACTCAAATAGACATGATCCAAGTAGGAAAAGTAAGTTTCGTGATAAAGAAGAGTGGATTATAACAGAGAACACCCACGAAGGTTTGATAGACAAAACTACATTTGAAAATATCAGAGAGATAAAGGAGAAAAAACAAAACTATCTACCTTACCATTCACTGAAAAACATAATAAAAGACGGAAAAGAAAATGTTGGAGTAAAAATTCAAAGAGATTATAAAAAAGAAGGAAAGTATGATGACCTCATACAGTGCAGTGTTTGTGGCAGAAATTTGAAAAAACGATATGGACCACGAGGACTGAAATATCATGATGAGATTTGCTATTGTTATTATTGTAAAGGTGGAGACAGATTAAACTTAGAAAAATCTCATGTAAGAATATACGAAACAGACCTAGACAAAATTTTAGTAGATACCTTAAAAAAACTGGTTTCAAGCTTTTATAAAAAGGATAAAAGATTACAACTAAAAATATATTTAGAAAATATATGTGCTGAAAAGATAAATCAAGTTTCTATAAAAACAGATGTAAATAATAAAAAGATTGCTTCTCTTAGGATCAATCTACAAGAACAATATGAAAACTATGTTAAAGGAGATGTTCTTTTAAGTGATTTTAAAATAGAAAGTAAAAAAATAAATAATCAAATAAAAACCTTAAAAAATGAATTAAAAGTTTTTGATGAAAGAATAAGAAATATAAAGAAAAGGAAAAGGGAACTGAAAAAATTCATAGAAGCTCTCTTTTACTGCTTAGATGCTGATAAGAGTATAGAAGTGGATAAAGGATTGGTTGATACTCTCATTAACCATATAGAAATTTCACATAATAAGAAAGTAACCATAAATTTTAAGTTTAATCTTGATAAAGATATAAAAGAGCAGTTGGAGGTAGAGTATGAATAAGGTGGCTATTTATCTAAGACTCTCAGACGAAGATTATAACAAAATGGATGAAAGTATAAGCATAGTAAATCAGAGAGATTATATAAGAAATTATATTGAAAATGAATCATCTTTAAAGAGTTGTGAAATAAAGGAATATGTAGATGATGGGTATTCGGGAACGAATACAAACAGACCTGCATTTTTAAGACTTATTGATGATGTAAAAGAAGGAAGAGTAAAGACTATCATAGTAAAGGATATGTCGAGGTTTTCAAGAGATTATATCTTGCTTGGGGATTATTTGAGCAATATATTTCCATTTTTAAAAATACGATTTATAGCTATCAATGATTGTTATGATTCCATAAACGAAAATGGAAATGGCTTAGAGATGGATATGCAGTTTAAGACCTTGTATTATGATTTGTTCAGTAAAGAATTATCTGAGAAGGTAAGCAATTCTTTAAAACAAATTAAATCACAGGGGAAGAATACAAACTGGGCAGCACCTTTTGGATACATCAAAGATCCAAATAATAAATATCATATCATCATTGATAAAAAGACAGCATTTATAGTAAAAGAAGCATTTGATTTAATTTTAAGAGGGTATTCTTGTACTCAAATTGCTAATATTTTTAATGAAAAAGGCTATATAACTCGCTCTGAGCGAAAAGAAGAACTGAAACTTTCTGATTATACTGGAAATTTAATTACAGGAAGTAGAGTAAAGAAAAGAGTTTGGACAAGTGTTTGCATATCACAAATTACAAGAAATGAATTATATACAGGAGATTATGTATATAACAAGTATAAAGAAACAAGAATTGGTAGGCGAAAAAAGATATTACTTCCTGAAGAAGAGTGGAAAGTAATCCATAATACTCATGAAGCAATTATTTCAAGAGAGGTTTTTGATGAGGTTAAGTCAATAAAAGAAAAAAGGAAATTTTATGTTTATACAGGAAAGAAAAATCGCTCTATTTTTTCTGGTAAGATATTTTGTAAAGAATGTGGTAGACCTATGAGTTTTCGATGTGACAGTAGACAAAAGAAGAATTCAGATAAAATATACAAGTATAAAAGTTATTATTGTAATTTATGTAAAGCTGAGAAAACACCAAACAATATCAAAGAGAAAGATATTATTGAACTTATAAAACCCAAATTAAAAGATTTTAAGATTCAAAATACATTAAATGAAGAGAAAGTTATAGAACACAAGAATGTAAAAGAAGAGATTTTAAAGGAAATATCCATATTAAACAGTAATTTACAAATCATCTATGAAAATTATAAAAAGAAAAATATTTCGAAAGAGGCGTATCTAAAGGAAAAATCTCTTATACAAGATAAAAAGATATTATTGGAGAGTAGGTTAAAAGTATTAAAATCAGAGAAGATTGATCCAAGGAAAGAAACGGATATCACAGTCTTAGACGAAGAAAGTTTATTGAAGGCTTATTTAGACAATAAAATTGATAAGATAATTGTATCAAGAAGTGGAGAAATAGAAATTGTAGAAATATAGATGGATAGTATTAAAAGTAACTCATAATCTCGCCAGCTTTAATTTTAATATGCCAAAATGTAAATAATGGCGAGAAAATTTGCAGAAATAAATAGTGCTGTTTACTATGAGTTGATAGGGTAAATATTTAGGAACAAACAAAAAAATGATATAATTATAGTTAAAATGAGATATTGTGAGGTGATTTTTGTGTCTAAAATAAATGTGGAAGGATCAGAAATTAGCATTATTGCCATAGATAATAGAGATTATATTTCTTTAACCGACATGGTTAGAAATGTTGAAAATGGTGTGACACTAATAGAAAAATGGCTAAGGAATAAAAATACAATTGAATTTTTAGGAATATGGGAAGAAATGTATAATGCGAATTTTAATTCCACCGAATTCGAGGGAATTAAAAATGAAGCAGGTTTTAATCGTTTTATTTTATCGGTTAAACAATGGGTCAATAAGACGAATTCTATCGGAATTGTTGCCAAAGCAGGAAGATATGGTGGAACATATGCACATAAAGACATAGCTTTTGAATTTGCATCGTGGGTATCACCTTATTTTAAGCTCTATCTTATTAAAGAGTTTGAGCGCTTAAAAGAAGAAGAACAAAAACAATTAGGTTGGGATATCAAGAGGAATTTAGCTAACATAAATTACAAAATTCATACAGATGCAATTAAGAATAAACTTGTCCCTGAGAAATTATCAAAGGAAAGAATAAACTATATCTATGCAAGTGAAGCAGATATATTAAATGTAGCTTTGTTTGGAATGACAGCAAAAGAATGGCGTGAAAGTAATCCGGAGTTAAAAGGAAATATGAGAGACTATGCTGATATATCACAATTAGTGTGTTTATCAAATCTTGAGAACTTAAATGCTGTTTTTATAAATGAGGGAATGGATGCAACTGAAAGGATAGAAAAATTAAATGCAATTGCTATTGAACAAATGAGGATTCTAACAGAAAGTGAACGTATAAAAAAGTTAAAATAAAAGTTTTGTATATAAATTAGGCGATAGAAATATCGTCTAATTTTATGTAACAATTGCTTGACATTGTAGGGTAAGTCCACCTTAATCAAATTAATACTAAAAGCAATCAAAAAAGAATCTGGAGTAATTAAGATTTTAGGAGAAAATATAGAGGACTTTAACAACTATGAAAAAATTGGCTATGTTCCTCAGGTAAACGACTCTTCAAAGATTTCCTTCCCTGTAACTTGTGAAGAGTACGTTAGCCTAGGTCTGTATAAGGAGTTTAACTTTTTCAATATGCCAACTAAAAAAACTAGACAAAAAGTGAAAAATGTATTTTCCTCCCTGGCTATTGAAAATCTTATGAAAAAACCCTTCAAAAATTTATCCGGTGGTCAACAACAAAGAGTTATGATTGCAAGAGCTTTGGTATCTACACCACAAATATTAATATTAGATGAACCAACGGTAGGAATTGATGCCAAACACAAGAAAGATTTTTTAGATTTACTTTATGATTTGAACAAAAATCATAAGATTAGTATTCTAATAATCAGCCATGAAATGGAACTTATCAAAGATTACGTTACAAAAACTGTATATCTAAAAGAAGGGAGACTTGTATATGCTTAGTTATGATTTTATGCAAAGAGCCCTTCTTGTAGGACTTATGTTATCTATAATTATTCCAATGATAGGAATAGTTATGATAAATAGGAAAACATCTATGATAGGCGATGCACTTAGCCATTCGTCCCTTTCAGGTATAGCTATTGGTTTGATATTCGGGATAAATCCCTTGTGGACGTCGCTTATAATATGTATCATTGCGAGTTTTGCAATAGAGATTATTAGGAGAAGATTTGACCAGTATGGCGACATGGCAACTGCAATTGTAATGTCAACTGGAATTGGCCTTGCGGCGGTACTATCAGATTTTACACCTGGTGGAACAAGTTTTGAATCCTTCATGTTTGGATCAATTACGACTGTCAGCGTAGATGATCTAATCCTTGTTGGTTTAATATTTGTTCTAGTCGTTGGAGTTTCTTTGTATTTTTACAATGCTTTATTGTATAACTCTATAAATCCAATGATGTCTAGGTTATCTGGAGTAAAAACTGACCTTGTAGATTCAATTTTTACTCTAATGACAGCTATAACAGTTGCGATTTCTGCAAAGACAGTAGGAGCTTTGATGATAACATCACTTATGGTTATACCTGTTGCAACCTCACTACTTGTAACAAAATCATACAAATCGTCTTATATACTAGCGATAATATTATCTATATTATTTATGATTAGTGGTATAACGGCAAGCTTCTATCTCGGAGTAAAACCTGGTGGCTCAATAGTTTTAGTTGCTATAATAGTTTTAATAATAGTAAGTTTATTTACAATGATTAAAAGAAAAATGTTAGTTAGAAAATAAAATGAATATACAAGAAAGAGTAGGCTTAGGCCTACTTTTTTAGTGTAGTATAATAGATATATAAGGAAGGTAAATATGAAAATTATTATATCACCAGCAAAAAGATTTAAACATTTTGATAATATAGAAACAAGTTCTATATTATTTCCAGAAAAAACACAACAATTAGTAAATAAAATTAGAAAACTATCTATGAATGAGATAGGAAATTTAAATAAAACAAATGATAAGTTGACTGAAAAGGCGTATTTTGATTATCAAGAATTTGATTTTAAAGATATGTCTAATCCAGCACTTTTCTCCTATGATGGACTCGTATTTAAACAATTTGATATGGGAGATTTTGAGGATAAAGATTATCTAAACAATCACGTTTATATTATCTCTGCTTTATATGGACCACTAAAACCATTTACAGGAATAAGGGACTATAGACTTTATTTTGACAATGACATGATAGATTTATACAAGTTCTGGGCAGATGATATTTATAAAGAAGTTTTTAGGGATAATGATTTGGTAATAAATCTTGCTAGCAAGGAATATTCCAAAACTATAAAACCTTACCTAAAAGAAAATGATAAATTCATTACAATAGACTTTAAGGATGAGAAAAATGGCAAACTCAGGTCAGTTGTCGCTTGGACCAAACAGATGCGAGGAAAAATGCTTAGAGAAATAATTATAAATAAAATTACTGATCCGGAAGAAATTAAAAACATTGAAATAGACGGATATATTTTTGATCCATATATATCTACTGAAGATAACATAGTATTTGTTAGGAGAGATAATTGAAATTATTACACTTATCAGACCTTCATATAGGAAAAAGTATTGGTAACTATTCTCTAATTGAAGATCAAAGATATGCTCTAAAAGAGATAGTTAAAATAGTAGAAAAGAAAGATATAGATGTAGTTCTCATAGCTGGGGATATTTTTGATACAAGTATCCCCAGTTCTGAGGCCTTGAGCTTGTATTCAGATTTTTTGGATGAGCTTATTTTTAGGCTAGATAAAAAAGTTCTAGCAATAGCAGGTAACCACGATTCTTCCAAGAGACTTGATATTAACAAGAACTTTTATAGGTCTAATAATTATTTTCTAGTAAGTGAGCTTGAAAGAGAACCAATCGTTTTTGAAGATGAATATGGAAAGATTAACTTTTATCTAATACCTTTTATTTCCCTAGCAAAAGCTAAGGCAGAAATTGATAGCGACATAGAGAATTTTACAGACCTTTATAGGCATATACTAAAGGATATTTCCTATGAGGATAGAAATGTATTAGTTAGTCATTGTTACGCATCTAATATGGGAATTTACGATGAGGAAATTTATGATGATGGGCAAAAGCCACTTACAATTGGTGGAAGTGATGCAATGGATGCAAATTTATTTATGGAATTTGATTATGTAGCTTTGGGACACCTCCATAGAGCACATTTCGTGATCGATCCAAAGATTAGATATTCTGGAACCTTTATGAAATATTCCTTTGATGAAGTATTAGGAGAAAAAAGCGTAACCATGATTGATTTGACTAAGGATATTGACATAGAAAAAATACCTCTAAAAAACTTGAGAGACTTTGAAGTTAGAAGAGGGAAATTTGAAGATATTCTAAAAAGTGAGGCAAGCGATAATTATATCAAGTTTATATTAGAGGATGATTACACAATAGAAAACGCTATGGCAAAACTAAAATCTAAATTTCCCCTAGCAGTTTCTATTAGCTATGCTAATAAGGCAGTCTTTAGTAGGGAAGATACCTTAGATATTGATATAGAAAATAAAGATGCTGTTGAACTTTTTACAGATTTTTACAAATTTAAAATGGATGAAGATATGACAAATGACGAAATTGAAACCCTAAAGAGGATAATTGTATGCGACCAAAAAGACTTATAATGAGGGGATTTATCACCTACAAGGACAAGGTTGATATAGACTTTTCAAAATTATATGACAAAAAAATATTCTTAATATCTGGTGATACAGGATCAGGCAAGACAAGTATATTTGATGCTATAAGTTTTGCTCTTTATGGAAAAGTAGCAAGAAATATCACAAGCGATAGGTTAAGGTGTGATTTCTTGTCAGAAGATGATCCTTACACTTTTGTAAGCTTAGAATTTGAAGTTAAAGATAAGACTTATTTGATAGAAAGAATACCAAGACAAGTAGCTAAGAAAACTAAAAAAGCTCAAAATATTGGAAATGCAGTGAGCTTTTTTGAAATAATTGATGGGGAGAAGAAATTTATATCTGATAAGCAAGGAGAAACTGATCTCGCTGTAAAAAAAATTATAGGGTTAGATGACAAGCAATTTTCAAAAGTTATGCTCTTAGCCCAAGGACAATTTCAAGATTTTCTCTCAGCAAAATCGTCTGATAAAGCCGCTCTTTTGGGAGATATATTTAAAACATACGAATATAAAGATATTCAAGATAGGTTAAAGGAAGCATCTAGAGATTATTTGACGAAAATGGATTACATAGATAGAGAGCTTTCTAATACTATAGATTATAGTGATGAGGTTAAAAAACTTGTAGATAAAGACAATATCTTAACTCATGAATTTGATTTAATTATAGAAGATATCAATCAAGGTAAAAAATATCTTGATGATAATTATGAGAAAATTCTATCTAGTGAAGAAAATTTAGATGCTAGTTTAAAAGAACTATATCAAAACCTAGAGGAGACTAGGACCTTCAACGAAGGAGTTAAAAAATACAAAAATCTAGAAGAAGAATTAAACTTATATATTAATGAAGAAGATAAAAATAAAAAGCTACTAAGAGAAATAAAAAAAGGAGAGCTTGCCCAAAATATTCTTGTATATGAGAAAAGGTATAAGCAGGCAGTTTTAGATAAAAATAACTTATTGGAGAGCTTAGAACAAGATAAAATAAGCAAAAGTAAAGAGAAAAATAGGTTAGCTGATTTAGAAAAATCATATAATAATCTTGATACGGACAAGAAGATCCTTGATGAGGTCAAAATTTCTTATGAAAATACAAAAAAGACATTGATTGAGTTAGAAGCTTTTGAGTCCTACAAGAATTCGTATCAAAGCTTAGATACAGATAGAAAAACTCTAGAAGTCTTACTAAAAAATAAAGAAATTTTAGAAGATAAACAAAAAAATAATAGAAAAATCTTTGATTTAGCTAATGAAATGTTAAGAGAAATAAGCGAAAAAGGAACTCTAATTAGTAAAAATCTCGAAATTCTCTTAGAAAATACTAGAAAATTAGAAGATGATTATAAAAAAATATCAGAAATAGATGAATTTAATAAAGAAATTAATAATCTAGAAGAGGATAAAAAGCAAGAAGAAGATATAGAGAAAAAAGCCTTTGAAAATGAAGAGCTTAATACTATTAACAGAATGATAGATAAATTAAATGAAGATAAAGTTTGCCCTGTTTGTAAAACTAGCCACAAAAAGCCATTGGAAAAATATGATGTGGATTCTTATGACCTAGGAGAAATTAGAAAAAAACTTGCAAATATTAACCAAGCCCTAGCCTTAAGAAAATCTCAAATTGAAAAGATAAGAAAAGAGATATCATCAGATGAGAAACTTGCTGATATTAAATTTCTCCTAGATAAAAACTACACCAATAAAAAAGACCTTGAGGAAAAATTAATAGACTTAAGAGAAAAATACAAAAATAAGGCTAAAGATATAAAATCATACAAGAAGATAATAGAAGCTACAAATAGAGAAATAGAAGAAAATAGGATAAAAATCAAATCTACTGAAGAAAAACTAAAAGCTTCCAAAGAAAATGAAATCAAATATTTAAGCCTAAAGGATAGGATGGATGGCATAAATAAAAATGATTTAGAAGATAAAAAACTAAAATTAAAAGAAAAAATAGATAGGTTAAGTAAAAGTATAGAAATGACTACAAAGTCCTACCAAGACCTAGAGCTAAAGCTTAGAGAGCTTGATTCAAATATTAAAAATAAAAAGTTATCTATAAAAGATCTTGACCAAAAATCAGAACTTTATCTAAAAGAGTTTGAAGAAATTCTTTATAAGAACTTTGAAGATAGAAAAACTTACGAGTTTGCTCTAACATCTTATGAAAAAAATAAAGAAGAAAAAGAAGGACTTGAGGAATTTTTTAGAAAAATAGATAGGTTAAAAACAAGTTTAGAAAATTATGCTAGCTATAAAAATGAAGATGAGAAAGATCTTTTATTAGTAAATAAAAAGATAGAAGAAAAAGCCAACGATAAGGTTATATTGTCAGATAAAAAAGCAGAAGTTTTCTCGGAAATTACCATATTTACAAAAGTTTTAGGAAAGATAACGAATCTTAAAGATGAATATGATAAAAGCTTAAAATCTGCAGAAACTTTAACAAAACTCTCAAAACTAGCCGACGGAAGCTTTGGCAAAGTTTCCGGCAGAGAAAAAATTGATTTTGAGACCTTTGTACTAACATTTTATTTCGACAAGGTTTTAAGACTTGCCAATATCAGGCTATTAGATATGACCGATAACCAATTTTCTATGGTGAGAAATTCTGACGCGACAGATCTAAGGAGTAAGGCAGGCCTTGATATAGAAATCCTAGATGCAAATACAGGTAAGCTTAGGCCAGTTGCAACTTTATCTGGCGGAGAAAGCTTTTTGGCAAGTTTATCTCTTGCCTTGGGTCTTTCAGATGAGATTAGTATGGAAAATGGTGGCATAAAGATTGACACTTTGTTTATAGATGAAGGATTTGGAACTTTATCTAAAGATTATTTGACTAATGCAATCACTGCCATAGAAAAACTTGCCTACGAAGATAAATTTATAGGATTAATTTCTCATGTGGATGAGTTAAAAGAGGCTATAGATTCGAAGATTAAGGTAACATATGAGCCAAACCTTGGATCTAGTGTGGAGGTAATCTCATGATAAATACAATTATTTCGAAATTCCCTAAGGATAGTTCGATTTATATTTACAAAAAGATAGAAGAAGATTTAAAACAAGGGAAAAAAGCTATACTTTTGGTACCTGAACAATATACCTTAGAGACTGATATCAATTTTATGAAAAATATATCATATAAATCTGTAATGGATGCCAAAATTTTAAGTTTTTCATCCCTAAAAAGCTTTATAACAGATAAAATCGGAGAAAGTGACAAACAATTTTTGAGCAAAAATGCCAAACTACTTTTGATTACGAATATCCTCCAGGATAAAAATGATGATTTGACTTTATTTAAAAATAATTACAATAATATAGATTTTGTAAATAATATTTCTGCCCTCATATCTAGCATAAAAGATAATAATTTCGATGAAGATTTCTTTAAGGATGTTGAAGGATCTGATGATCCTGTCACCAAAATCAAGTTTAAAGAAATAAAAATGATCTATGATGAGTATGAAAAAGAAATAGCTGACAAATTCATAGATTCTGAGGATAATTTGTCATATATAATTGAAAAACTTCCTGAGTGTGATTTTTTAGATGGGGTCAATTTCTATTTTGATAAATTTGATAGCTTGTCAGAACTAAAGCTTTCCTTTGTCGATGCTCTCCTAAAGATAGGTAACCAAGTTAGTATTTCATTAAATATGGACAAGACCTATCTGTATGATAGGAGGCTAAATGATTTAGAAATATTTGATTCTTCTATAAGTCTTTACCATAAGTTAAGAGAGCTTGACCAAACGAAAGATCTTGTTTTAGACGATACGAAAAATCTCGATGACTTATCCCATCTTGTAGAAAACTTTGAAAGATATAATTACAAAAAATATAATAAAGCACCAGCTCATATTCGTTTTATAGAAAATACTTCTACTAAAACTGAGGTAGAAACATGTGCCCAGCTAATTAATTACATGGTCAAAAAAGAAGAATATAGGTATAGGGATATAGGAATTTATATCTCAGATGAAGATGAGTATAAAAATGAAATAGAAAAAGTCTTCAATAGATATGACCTTCCTGTTTTTATGGATTCAGGTAGGAAACTTTCTGACAATCATATAATTAAAACATTTTTGGCTATTTTGAGATTAGCAATATATAATTTTTCCCAAGACGATTTAAACTATTTTCTAAGATCTGGATTATTTAACTTTGCGGAAGATTTTGATAAAAAAATAATAGTTTTCCAAAACTTTATCAGAAATAGGAAGATAAAGGGCAAGATGTTTCTAGATGATAAATACTTTATCCTTGACAAGGAATTTTATGAAAATCTCTACGAAAATGATCCTAAAAGAGAAGAAAAACTTACTGAAAAGATATTAGAATATGAAATAGTTAATGAATTAAGAGAAAGAATATTAAAATTAATTAGTCCAATTCTAGGTATAAATGACGAGAAAACTATAACAATTGCAAAAGCAATATTTGATGTGCTAAATGACGAAGACATAAGAAGTGGTATAAATAAATACCAACAAATATTAAAATCTACAGGTAAACTAGATGATTTTAAGGAAAATGATCAGGTGTGGGATAAATTTGTTGAAATCCTCGAGGATTTAGTAGCTCTAATGGGTGAAAGGGAATCTAATTTAAGGAAAATATATGGATTAATCGAGGCAACTTGTAGAGATATAAATGTTGGAATTATCCCACCAAGCAAAGACCATATTATTGTTACAAGTTTTTCTAGGGCGAGAATTTCTGATAGAGGAATAAACTTTGCCCTTGGATTAAATGATGTATTTTTCCCAAGTGGATCTTCAGCTGATATGATTGTAGGGAAAAATGAAAAGGATAAACTAAAAGATTTAAACTTAGATTTAAAATCTATGGACGAAGATTTGGATGAGAGGGAAAAACTAAATCTTTATAGGCTAATTACAATTTCAGATAGGATATTTTTCTCATACTCGTTATCAAATAGAAAATCAGAAGCCATCAATAAGTCTGTAGTTTTAAATTCGATAATGAATATTTTTAGGGACGGCAAAGGAAAAATGTACTTTGAATCAATGATATATGGAAACAATCTAAATCTTTCTATAGAAAAATATTCCTTTGAAAAAATAGGAAAATATGCCTTAGAAAACATCAGAAAGATAAAGAAAAACGAAAAGATAGATCCAGATGCTTATGATATTTCTAAATCTTTTATCAAATATTTAAAGGATAATGATGATTTTGACCTAATAAAAAAGGGGCTTACTTATTCTAATGACAAGGAGAAGTTATCCAAAGAACTAAGCAGTAAATTATATAAGAAAAATCATTTTAATGTAAGCGAAATAGAAAAATATTCTAGATGTCCTTACCAATATTTTGTAAACTATGGACTTAGGCCAAATATTGAGGATTCATACGATGTAGATCACCTCGAGGTGGGAAATATTGTCCACAAATTGTTGGAAGACATATCAAAAGTATTAAAGGATACAGATATAGAAACAATAGATCCAAAGAACTTAGAAGAAATATTAATAGAAAACTTTAGACTTGCAACTGAGAAAAATCTAGATCAAACAAGAAGGGTAGATCCACGAAATAAATTTATCTTAAATAACATCTTGAAATCAGGAAAGAGAAATACTAATAAACTTATTGATCAGGTGAAAAAGGGCGATTTTGAAGTATATGCTGTTGAAAAAGATTTTGGATATAAAAATAGGGAAAGCCTACCAGAAGTATATATAGACGGAGAAAATTACCTAAGAGGTAGGATAGACAGGATTGATAAATCAGATGATTTCGTAAGAATAATAGATTATAAAACTGGCAACAAAGAGTTTAAAATAGTCAATCTCCTAAATGGATTAGACCTTCAGTTGCTGGTTTATATGATGGCAGCATCTCAAAATGACAAGGAAATTATGGTGCCAATTGGATCTTTCTATATGCCTTTGGCAGATGAGATTACAACACTTAAGGAAGGATATTCAAAAGAGGCAATAGAATCATCGACTCTTGATAAGTTTAGGATAAATGGACTGATAATAAAAATAAATGAAGAAATTTTTAGGTTAATAGATAAAGATAGCGATAGCCTAAAAGATTCTTCTATTATAGATATGAAAAAATCTGACATTCTAGATCCAATTCAAGCAGAAAAACTGCAGGAATTTGCCAAAAATCTCGTAGCAAAATATATAAGAAATATAAAAGACGGAGATATTAAACTTAATCCTCTAAGTTACGGTAAAGATAGAAATGAATGTCAATGGTGCGATTATAAGGGCATATGCAAGTTTGATCCTACTATTGACCAGCTGAGATTTAGACAGTTCGATGATAACTTGAGTCTAAAAGATTTGGGAGGTGAGGTAGATGTCTAAGATGGAATTTACTGATAAACAGAAAGAAGCCATAGCTACTAGAGATAAAAATATAATAGTATCGGCTGCTGCAGGATCAGGGAAAACAAGCGTCTTAGTTACAAGAATCATAAGACTTGTAATAGATGATAAAAAAGACATATCCAAATTTATTATTGTAACCTTTACCAACAAGGCCTCTGTAGAAATGAAAGATAGGATAAGAGCTGCTCTTGAAGAGGAACTAGGAAAAGATGGAGCAGATTATAGTTTCATAAAAGAGCAAATTAAAAACTTAAAATACGCTCAGATAAAGACCCTCCATTCTTTTTGTGCAGATATGCTTAGAGAAAATTTCTATTATTTTGATAATCTCTCACCAAGTTTTAAGGTTATATCAGACAATACATCTACCATTCTTATGGCAGAGGCCATGGATGATGTATTTAGTAGAGCTTATGAAAAAATGGATACTAACTTTGAGAATTTCCTTAAAAACTTCTCAGAAAATAAAAATGATGACAAAGCTAAGGATATCATATATAAGACCTATGATAAAATAATGTCCCAAGTTAGACCTATCGAGTGGCTAGACAAAATGTGTGAGGATCAATTTAGCTTAGATGATTTCAAAGAAGAAGTAAGAAAATCTCTAGGAGATATTTTAAATGTTGCTAGATACAATTACCAATATACCTTGGATATGGACATGAGAGATAAACATCAAGAATTAATTTTTGATGACTTCTCTAAAATTAATGATTTGGATCTATTAATAGACAAAGATTGGGACAGATTTATAAAAAACATCCAAAAAATATCCTTTGGGGCGATTAGAAAAAGCAAAAATGATAATGTCGATGATTATGACTTTATAAAAAATACCAGAGACAATTACAAAAATAGCCTCAAAGAGATGGGTAAGTTCGTGAAAAATACTGATAGTATGACTATTGAGATTTTTGTAAAAAAAGAATTTGAGATTCTATCAGAAATAAACACACTGGTAAAAGATTTTATGACTAGCTACCGAGCCTTAAAGGAAGAAAAGTCTTACCTAGATTTTTCAGATATGGAGCATAAATTTATTGATCTGATCGATATAGACGAAGCACGTGAGAAACTAAGATTTAGCTTTGATTATATATTTTTTGATGAGTATCAAGATTCTAACGAGATTCAAAACTATATAATTGAGGCTCTCAAAGGTGAAGATAACCTATTTTTTGTAGGAGATGTCAAACAATCCATATATGGATTTAGAAGGGCAGAACCAAGGCTTTTCTTAGAAAAGTTAGAAACTTATGATGAAAGTAATAATTCCGTAAGAATTAATTTAAATAAAAATTTTAGGTCTGAAAAAGACATTCTAGATTTTGACAACTTTATTTTCGATAGGCTAATGACTAAGGAAAGTTCAGACATAGATTATAAAAATGGAGGTCACAGGCTAAATCCTGCCAAAGATACTAAGACAGAAAATAAAAAAGTCCATGTAAATGTAATTGATCAAGATATAGCAGAGGAAGATTATCTGGTAGATCTTATAGAAGAAATTGTAAGTGATGGATATGATTACAAGGATATAGCAATTTTATTAAGGTCAGGAACAAAATCATATCTCTATGAAGAAGCCTTCAAAAAAGCTGAAATTCCATTTTTTAATGATATAAGCAAGGTTTCATTTGGAGCTGTTGAAGTCAATTTCTTTATCAATATGCTAAAATATCTGGTAAATCCCAAGGACGATTTGACTCTACTTTCAATCCTAAGATCTGAGATTTTTAACTTTAGTGAAGACGATTTGGTTAAAATAAGACTTGCTAGTGATAGTTATTCTTTTGTAAAGGCCTTTGAAAGTTATGATAATGATTATGAGCTAGTAGCTAAAATCAATGATTTCAATACTATTTTTACAGACCTTTCCTATATTTCATCTTTAGTTAATCTATATGAATTTGGTAATTATCTATTTGAAAAAACTGGATTTTATAAGTTTCTTCTAGCAAGAGATAGGGCAGAAGAGAGAATAGCAAACGTCGAAGGATTTATAGATTTGATGGATGATTATGATAGGTCTAACGATAACGGTCTTTATGGGTTCATATCATATGTCGATAAGCTAAGTAAGTACAGATCTGATGATATGAAGACAAGTAGAGATTTATCAGAAAATGAAAATCTAGTTAGAATTATGACAATCCATAAGTCAAAGGGCCTAGAATTTCCAGTAGTTATCCTTGCTGAAGCAAGCAAGAGATTTAGTAATCAAGACTTAAAACAAGCTATAGTTTTTGATGATGAATTAGGTATTGGTATCAACTTATCTGACTATGACAACAAATTGAGATTTCCATCAATCAAGAAAAATCTTATTCTCGATAGGATTACGGAAAATAACAAAAAGGAAGAGATGAGAGTCCTCTATGTTGCAATGACAAGAGCTGAGGAGAGATTGTATATAACAGGTAATAGAAATCTAAAAACAATTAATAAGCTTGACCTAAGAAGAGATTTTCTAAAAATGAGCAATTATCTAGATTGGATTTTGGCAATATTATCAACTGATAAAGTGAGTGAAGACCTATTCGACAATTATGAAACTGACTTGTTGGGAGATTTTGCTGAAATAAATATAATTACAGAAGCAAGTCCAATAGATAAGTACGAAAATACAGATATTAACGAGTTTTTAGAAGATGATTATGTAAACTTTGAAGTATATATAAAATTTAAGGAGATTTTTGATAAAACCTACCCTTATACGGAAGATACAAATGAATCTATCAAGAAATCTGTTACTGAAATAAGTAAGGACTTTGACCCATCTATGGACGGATATAGCCTACCTACTTATGAAAGTGACTTGATAGCTACAGATTTCAAAAAGCCTAATTTCATTGAAGATGTTAAAGTATATAAGCCAGTGGATAAGGGAACTATAATTCATAAAGCCTTTCAGGCCTTGGAATTTAAAGATTACGATGAAAATGAAATATCAAAGTCCATAGATAAACTCATAGAAGAAAGAAAAATTGATAAAGATACTAAAAATATAGTAGAAATAGATAAGCTTTTAGCATTTTTCAACGATCCTTATATAAAGAAAATGAGTAAAGAAGCTAAAAATATCAGAAAAGAAGAGTCCTTCCTCATGGAAATTGATGATTATTATGTAAATGGGCAAATAGACTTGTTATTTGAGATGGATAATGACCTTGTTCTTATCGATTTTAAGACGGATAGGAAGAAAAGAGAAGGTATTTATGATAGACAAATATCTATATATAAAGAAGCTATAGAAGAAGCTCTCGGCAAAAAGGTTAAAAAATCTATGATTTACTGGTACAACTTCAAGGAATTTTCTGAAATTAAATAATAAATACAAAAGTCTGGAATTTGTTTAAACTCCAGACTTTTTATTTTAGGAAAATGATCCGTTTATATTGATAATCTCTCCTGTTATATAACTTGCCTCATCTGAAATCAGATAATGGATTAGCCCTGCAATTTCATCTGCACTTGCAAAACGGCCTAGTCCAACTTCACCTTTTAGTAACTCAAGTTCTTCTTTAGAAAAATCATTTATCATCATGTCTGTATCGACAATTCCTGGAGCAACTGCATTTACTCTTATACCACTTGGGGCAAGCTCTTTTGCTAATGATTTAGTAAAAGAATTGATTGCACCCTTTGATGCAGAATAAGATGCCTCCATACTAGAGCCAAGATCACCCCAAATAGATGACATGTTGATAATAACTCCATCTTTTTTACTTATCATATTAGGAATTGCTCTTTTACTATTTAGAAAAACAGAATCAAGGTTAGTAGATAATATATTCCTCCATTCATCAAAGCTTGTATCTTGTATTAGGGAAAATGAGGATATACCAGCATTATTTATAAGGATATCGACAGATCCAAAATTATTTTCGGCAATTTCAAACATTTGGTTTACTTCATCTTCCTTAGATACATCTGCCTTTATAGCAAGGACATGGGGATTTGTTTTTCTAAGCTCATTTAGGAGAGCTAGGGCTTCTTTCTTACTATTATTATAATTTATAACTATTTTATATTCTTTATTTAATCTTCTCGCGATAGCTGCCCCGATACCACGAGAAGATCCTGTAATTAAAACTGTTTTCATAAGATGATTGTACCATAAAAGACTTTTGAGAAAAATGTTTGTGGGTATCAATAGTATAAGAAGATACTATTTGGAAAGGAGTTTACATGAAATATATAACATTAAATGACGGAATCAAAGTTCCAGCTATGGGGCTTGGGACATACAAGATAGAAGATGAAAAAACAATGGATGAAGTTATAAATGCAGCCCTAGACTTCGGTTATGAATATATTGATACAGCAAAATTTTATAATAATGAAGAATTTATCGGAAAAGCTCTAAAAAATTCTTCCAAGAAAAGAAGTGATTATATGTTAGCAACAAAAGTTTGGCCATCAGACTTTGGATCTGACAAGACAAAAAGATCAATAGAACAATCGCTTAAAAAACTTGATACTGACTATATAGACGTAATCCACCTTCACTGGTTTGGAGAAGACTTTGACAAATCATGGAAAGTCTTCATGGACTACAAAGATCAAGGTATCGTAAAATCAATTGCAGTATGTAACTTTATGCCAGAGCAATTAGCGAAACTTTTTGAAGTTGGCGAAAAACCATCTATGGACCAACTAGAAAGTCATTTGTACTTACAAGATCCAGAGACAATTAACTTTCTAAAGGAAAATAATATAACCCACCAAGCTTGGAGTCCACTAGCTAGAACCCAAGGAGGAATATTAGAAGAAGAAATCCTAAATAAACTAGCAGATAAATATAATAAAACTCCTGCACAGATTGCCCTAAGGTGGCATATAGACAGAGGAACAATGATTATACCAAAATCAGTCCATAAGGAAAGATTAAAAGAAAACATAGACATTTTCGATATTGAATTAGACGAATCTGATTTAAACTCTCTTGCAAGTTTAGATAAGAAAAAGAGATTTTCAGGTGATCCATTAGATCAAGAATGGTTAGAAAAAGCAAGAAATATGTAAAAGCTAAGAGATTTGAGTAAGGCTCAAGTCTCTTTTTACTTGTCTAAATTTCTAAAAAATAGATAAAAATTAATATTTGATATATAGAAAAATGGCTATATAATAACAGTTAGTGCATAATATATGGAAAAATAATGATGATATTTATAAATTTAAGAATTTACATATAATAATTAAAGTTTATTTAAACATAAATAAATTTAGCGAAAGATAAATCACTAAAGGAAAACTATGGGACGTACTACAATAATCTTGATGATAATTACAATTCTCTCGAAAGTCTTGGGTTTCGTTAGAGAATCAGCTATGGCTGCCTTCGTTGGAGCAGGTGAGCTAAAATCTATATACACAACAGCAATTACAGTTCCAACCTTTCTAAGCGGAATTGTTATAAGTGGAATAGTTTCTGGATACATACCTATCTTTAACAAGGTAAAAAACGAAGAAGGGGAAGAAAGGGCACAAGTATTCACTAACAATTTGTTAAATATACTGATGATATTTGGTTTTGTTACCTTTACTATTTCTTTTATTTTTGCAAGACCTATTTCCAAAGCTTTTTCACCAGGACTAAGTGGAAAGGCCCTAAGTCTTGCAGCAAACTTCACAAGGATAATGGGACTTACTATATTTACATTTTTGTATTCATCTGTCATAAGAGGATACCTAAATATCAAGGGAAACTTTGTTGTTCCAATAGCATCGGGAGTTATTTTAAATATAATAGTAATCATAACTACAGTTTTGTATTGGAAGATAGATAATCCTTATGTTTTGATAGTAGGATCGTTAATAGGTTATGCTTTTCAATATATAAGATTTCCATTCGTTGCTAAAAAACTAGGATTTAGATACAAGAAGATAATAGACTTTAAAGATAAATATATAAAAGAGCTCTTGATTTTGATAGTTCCTATTATTATATCAGGTGCTGCGGACCAATTGTCTATTATAGTAGATAATTCTATGGGGTCGGCTTACTTTGGTCAGGATAGTGTATCTCAGATATACTATGCAAAAACTATGCTAAGCTTTATAACAGGTGTTGCGACTCTTACTATTACAACTGTAACATTTCCAATGATTGCAAGGCTTGCCCAAGAAGGAAAGATAGAGGAGATGAAAAAAGAAGTAGCCTCTTCTAATGTTCTAGCAATGCTTATTGTAATACCAGCTACTCTTGGAATGATGGTTCTAGCAAGTCCAATTATTAAACTTGCCTTTGAAAGAAATGCTTTTACTAGTAGTGACACTATGATAGTTTCATCCCTTATGGCAGCATATGCTCCATATATAATATTTGTCTCTGTCATAAAAGTATTCTCTAATGCCTTTTATTCAATAGGTGAATCAAAAATACCAGTTTTAGTAGTTTTAATCCAACAAACTATCAACTTTATCCTAAATTTTGTTATGATTAAATTTAGTGGAATAAATGGTCTCGCATATGCAACATCTATATCGAATGCTTTAGGAAGTTTTATGATAATATTTGCTTTTTACAAAAGATTTGGAAAGCTAGCTAATAAAGAAAACCTAATAGCTATAGCAAAAGTTGCCATAGCTTCTTTGATAATGTCATTTGCAGCATATTTTATTTTTAATAATTTGATATCACATTTGGGATCAAATATAAGCTTATTAATAGCAGTTATACTAGCAGGTCTTATCTATTTAGGACTTGTAAGCATTTCTAAGATTAAAGAAGTAGAATATCTAAAGGAAGGTTTTCTAAGAAAGATAAAAAAACAATAATTGAGGAGTAAACTAGTCGATGGAACTACAAAATAAAATAAAAAACAAGAAAATAATACTAGTAATATTAGACGTGCTGATTATAAACTTAGCATACTTTTTAGCCCTATACTTTAGGTTTGATCTTAACTTTACACAAATACCTATTTTTTATCTAGATGCTTTCAAAAAATACGCACTAATAAATACAGCAATAAGTATTTTGATATACACTCAACTAAAACTATACAACATGGTATTAGAATATGTATCATATAACGAACTTGTAAGTATAACTAAAGCAGTATTGCTATCACTTCTAAGTCATATACTAATAATAAATATCTTCTTTAATAGAATGCCAATATCATATTTTGTATTTGGATTTTTAATCCAATATACATTAACAGTAGCAGTAAGATTTGCAGAGAAAATGCTACTAGAAAGAAAATACAAATCACTAAGAAGAAATCCATCATTCAAAAACGCTCTAATAATAGGGGCAGGGTCTGCAGGTCAAACACTAAAAGAAGACATCAACAAATCCAACAGACAAGGACAAACCGAAATTAGAGTAATAGGATTCATAGACGATGACCCATCTAAAAAAGACCTATACATAGATGATGCAATCATATTTGGTGGTAGGGATAAGATAAAAGAAGTAGTCAACAAATATAACGTAGATCAAATACTAGTAGCTCTTCCATCTGTAGAAGATAACAAAAAAAGAGAAATACTAAAAATCTGTAATGATACATCTTGTGAAATAAAAGTCCTACCAGGAATATATCAACTTGTTTCAGGTGATATTTCTATGTCAACAATGAAAGACGTTCAAATAGAAGACCTACTAGGCCGTGATCCAGTCAAGATATTTTCAAATGAAACATTTGAATACCTAAATGATCAAGTAGTACTCGTTACAGGAGGTGGCGGATCAATAGGATCCGAGTTATGTAGACAAATTTCCCAATATGGTCCAAAACTTCTAATAATATTTGATATTTACGAAAACAATGCCTACGAGATAGAACAAGAGCTAAAAAGAAACAACAAAGACTTAAACTTCATCACCCTAATAGGATCAGTAAGAGACTACAACAGGGTAAAGATGATATTTGAAAAATATAGACCAGACATAGTATTCCATGCAGCAGCTCATAAACATGTTCCTTTAATGGAAGTAAGCCCAGTAGAAGCAATCAAAAACAATGTAAGAGGAACGTACCTAGTAGCACTATTATCACTAATATACAATGCCAAAAGATTTGTACTAATATCAACAGACAAAGCAGTAAACCCAACATCAATCATGGGAGCTACCAAAAGAGTATGCGAGAAGATTATCCAAGCTCTAAATGATATAAGAGAAAACAAAGAATACGATAAACTAGCCAAAGTAAACGTCAATGATGGAGATAGAAATATAACAATAAACCCTAAAGATCTTCTAGAAGGAAAGAATCAAAGGACAGAATTTGTTGCAGTTAGATTTGGTAATGTACTAGGATCAAACGGATCTGTAATTCCTTTATTTAAAGAGCAAATTGCATCAGGCGGGCCAGTAACAGTAACGCACCCTGAGATAATTAGATACTTCATGACAATCAAAGAAGCAGTAAAACTAGTATTACAAGCAGGATCTATGGCAAAGGGCGGAGAAATATTTGTACTAGACATGGGAGATCCGGTCAAAATTGATGATTTAGCTAGACAATTAATAAAACTATCAGGGCTTAAACCAGATATAGATATGCCGATAGTTTATACAGGACTAAGACCTGGAGAAAAACTATACGAAGAAAGACTGATGGACGAAGAAGAACTAAAAGATACCGAGATTGATGGAATATCAGTTGGCAGACCATTAGAATTTTCTAGAGAGGATTTCTTTACAGACCTTGACCATGCAATAAACAAAGAAGATATAGAAGAAATAGATATAATATCAATAATTACAAGTTTAATAGATACCTATATTGGAAAAGAAAAATAAAAGGAGAGAAACATGAACATACCATTTTCACCACCAGACATCAGCGAGGAAGAAATTGAAGAAGTAGTTGACGCCTTAAAATCAGGCTGGATAACTACAGGACCAAAAACTAAAAGACTTGAAAAAGAACTTTTGAAATTTACAGGAACAAATATTGGAGTTTGTCTAAACTCTCAAACTGCTGCAGCTGAAATGACTCTTAGGGTGTTAGGTATTGGAGAAGGTGATGAAGTAATCACTACCGCATATACTTATACAGCGACAGCATCTGTCATAGACCATGTAGGCGCAAAAATTGTGATGGTTGACACTCAAGAAGATTCTCTAGAAATGGACTATGACAAACTTGATTCTTTAATTAACGAAAAAACTAAGGCAATAATTCCAGTTGATCTAGCTGGTATTCCTTGTGATTATGATAGGATATTTGAAATAGTTGAAGCTAAAAAAGACTTGTTTAAAGCAAACAATGATATTCAAAAAGCCTTTGATAGAGTGATAGTGATTGCAGATACAGCTCACGCATTAGGTGCAGAATACAATGGCAAAAAGGTTGGATCTGTAGCTGACTTTTCAAACTTCTCTTTTCATGCTGTAAAAAACTTGACAACAGCAGAAGGTGGTTATGCAACATGGAGAGATAGAGAGGGTATAGACAATGAAAAACTTTACAAAAAATATCAACTTCTATCCTTGCACGGTCAATCAAAAGATGCTTTGAATAAGACAAAACTAGGATCTTGGGAATATGATGTTATAGGTCCTTGGCATAAGTGCAATATGACAGATGTTTTGGCATCAATTGGTCTTGCCCAAGTTAGAAGATATCCTGACCTACTTAAAAGAAGAAAAGATATCATAGAAAAATATGATAAAGCATTTAGAGCTATAGGTGTAGAAACTTTAGATCATTTTACAGATGATTATTCTTCATCAGGACACTTGTATATAACAAGAGTTCCAGGTATTGGTGAAGAAGAGAGAAATAAAATCATAGAAGAGATGGCGAAATCAGGAGTTGCATGCAACGTTCACTACAAGCCATTGCCACTACTTACTGCATACAAAAACTTAGGATTTGATATTGATAATTATCCAAATGCATACAAACACTATCAAAACGCAATAACTCTACCACTTCATACAAAATTAACGGATGAAGAAATAGATTATGTAATCGAGAATTATTGTAAAATCGTGGAGAAATATATTTAATAGAAGGTTTATATGAAAAAATTAATGATTTTAGGGGCAAGTGTATTACAAATACCTGCTATTCTTCAAGCAAAAAAAATGGGCATATATGTAATAGCAGTGGACATGAATCCTAATGCAGAAGGTTTTTCATATGCTGATAAGAAAATAGTTGTAAGTACAACTGATATTGATGGGGTCTTAAAAGAAGCTCGAAATAATAATATAGATGGGATAATGACCCTAGCTAGTGATAGACCAATGATGACTGTAGCTAAAGTATGTGAAGAATTGGATCTAGTTGGCATTGATATGAAAACAGCCATAAATGCAACTAACAAATCAAAAATGAGGGATTCACTAAGAAACAACGATGTCGCTATTCCAATGTATTTTTCAGTAGAAAGTTATAAAGACTTCTTAGAGACTAGTAAAAAAATTATGGATAAGGGCTACAAGTGCATAGTAAAACCTAGTGATAACTCTGGTAGTAGAGGTATTAGACTAGTAAATGATTCTGATAACTTGAAAGAAGTCTACTCATACTGCAAGGAAAACTCAATTGCAGGTACACTTGTAGTAGAAGAATACATGGAAGGCGAAGAAGTAAGTGTAGAATCTATATCAAAGTGTGGAAATTGTGAAGTAATTCAGATTACAGATAAGATAACCACAGGCGCTCCATATTTTGTAGAAATGGGTCACTCCCAACCTTCTATGTTATCAGATGAAACAAAAGATGAAATAAAAAAGATAACCCAAAAAGCTACCAAAGCCATTGGAATAACAGATGGACCATCTCATACAGAAATAAAAGTGACTAAAGATGGACCTAAAATTGTAGAAATAGGAGCAAGGTTAGGGGGAGATAATATCACTACTCACCTAGTTCCCTTATCTACAGGAGTTAACATGGTAGAAGCCTCCATAAAAATTGCTCTAAGCGAAGAAATTTCTTTGAAAAAAACTTTAAACATGGCATCAGCTATCAGATATAAAGATTGCAAACAAGGAAAAATCATTGCTATAAATGGCGTAGATGAAGCTAAAAAAGTCCAAAATATAAAAGAAATAAAAATCGTCCACGGTCCAGGGGAAATATCTTCAGAAATTAGAAATAGCAATGACAGAATCTGCTACGCAATAAGCCAAGCAGATACAACAACAGAAGCAATAAAATCCTGTGAAGAAGCTCTGGATAAGATAGTCGTAGAAATTGAAGAGTAGGTGCTAACATGATATATGAAAAAATAATAAAGAGACTATTAGATTTGATATTAGCCTTGATTGCTCTTCCATTTGTTCTAATAATTTGCCTTATTTTCGGTATACTTATATATGCAGAAGATAGAGGAGATATCTTTTATATAGCCAAAAGAAGAGGTGTTGGTGGATCTATCTTTGGGATGTATAAACTACGCTCAATGAAAATGAATGCCCCAGACATTAGAAATAAGGACAATTCAACTTTTAATAGCTCTAATGATCCTAGAGTTACTAAAATTGGAAGGTTTATGAGAAAAACATCTATTGATGAATTGCCACAGATTTTTAATATTATCAAAGGTGATATGAGCTGGATAGGTCCAAGACCTATAACTACTGATAGACCAGTTAGCGATTATGATCAAAAGAGAATTGATAGACTTAAAGTTAAACCTGGTGTTACCGGATATGCGCAAGCCTATTTTAGAAATAATATATCTCAAGAGGATAAATTACAATTAGACGCAGATTATGCAAAAAATGTTTCTTTTTTGTTCGATTTAAAAATCGTTCTTAAAACGATTCAAAGTGTTTTATTGCAAAAAAATATATATTCAAACTAAGGAGTATAAATATGGAAAATAAAAGATTGTTAATCTTAGGTGCTGGTCGTGGTCAACTAGGACTTTATAAGGCTGCAAAAGAATTAGGAATCACAACTATAGCTGGAACTATGCCTAGATATCACAAACCATGTATAGAATTAGCAGATGAAGTTTGTTATATGGATATATCTAATCCTGACGATGTATATGAAAAATCAAAAGATCTTAAATTAGACGGAGCGGCGACATGTTGTCTTGATACAGGTATTTCTAGTCTTGGTAGATTGAATGATAAGTTAAATATGGTGGGTATAACAGAGTATTCAGCTAAAATGTGTAATGACAAATCTATCATGAAAAATGCCTTTATGGATAATGGAGTTAATACAGCAAAATACTATGAGATTTCTAACGAAAATGAATTAGAAGATGCACTTAATAAGATAAAGCTACCTGTTATTATCAAAGCTACAGATCTTCAAGGTAGTAATGGAATCTATATTGCTAGGAGTAAAGATGAAGCAATTGCTGGATTTAGCCAAGCAATGGATAAAACTAAACGTGACTATTGTCTGATAGAGGAATTTATTGAAGGTTGGGAATTTGGAGCACAAGCATTTGTTTATAATGATGAAGTTCTATTTGTGATGCCTCATGGTGATGAAACATACATGAGTCACACTGCTGTTCCTGTAGGACATTATGTTCCATTAGATGCGAAAGAAAGCATACATGAGAAAGCAAAAGAAGAAGTTATTAAAGCTATAAAAGCTCTAAATCTAAACAACTGTGCAGTAAATGTTGATATGATTCTAAAAGATGATGAAGTGTATATTATAGAACTAACAGGTAGAGTTGGAGCAAACTGTCTTCCAGAGTTAGTAGAGATAAATTATGGTATAGAATATTACAAGATGATTGCACTTATGGCTCTTGGAGAAAACCCATTAACGTATTGGGAAAAAAGATCAGATAAAAATAAAGCCGGTCTTGCTAGAATGATAATAGAGGAAGAAAATAGTGGGGTATTGGATGAAATAATTAATGAAAATACATCTGATGCTGATATAAAAGAGATAACTTTCTTTAAAAATAATGGAGACGAGATAAGAAAATTTGAAAACTCTAATGATTGCATAGGCCAGATAATAGTTGAAGGTAAATCACTAGAAGATTGTGAAGAAAAATTAAAAGAAGTATCTAATAAAATTAAAATAATACTAAATTAATATAATTAATGAAAGGTAGCGATTTGAAGAGGATTTGTCTTTTTACAAATGAGTTTCCGTATGGTAGTTGGGAACCTTATTTAGAAACAGAAATTAAATATTATGAAGACTTTGACGATATAAAAGTATTTTCACTTCAACTGAGGGAAGAACACGCAAAGCAATATAGAGATTTGAATAATGATAAAATTAATGTTTTTCCAGTTTATAAGGCTTCAAACATTAGCTACCTTCTATATGCTTTTGTTGCACTTTTTGATAAGAATCTCTACAAAGAAATTACTAAGCTTAGAAAGCAAAAGGGATTTACCGCTAAAAGGTTAGTTCAACTTTTTGTTTTTATAAGTAGGTCACACTATGAAGCGAAAAAAATATTGGATAATTTTTCGAAAGAAGAATTAGATAATAGTATTTTTTATTCTTATAGGTTTGAATATCAGCCATATGTTTCCTACATTGTTAAAAAAAAGCTAGGACTTGACTGTAAAATTGTAGCTAGAGCACATGGATTTGATCTTTATGAAGAAAATAGACCTAGTAAGTATATACCACTAAGAGAAATTTTGCTTGATAATATTGATTATGTATTTCCATGTTCTGATTACGGAACTAATTACTTGAAAGAAAAAATCCCAGCTTACAAAGAAAAAATATCAACGAGATTTTTAGGAAGTCTTGATTATGGTATTGAGGATTATAAGAAAAGTTCAGAATTGAGGCTTTTAAGCTGTTCGACAGTTCTGCCTGTAAAAAGACTTGAATTAATTGCAGAAGCACTTTACAAAATTGATGATAGAAAAATAATCTGGACTCATTATGGCGATGGTAAAGACATGGATAAAATAAAAAAGTTAGTGAAAAAATTACCAAAGAATATTCTAGTTAATTTTAAGGGAAATATACCAAACGATATTCTTCTTAAAGAATATAAAAATACAAGTTATGATTGGTTTATAAACGTTAGTTCGTCGGAAGGAATACCAGTTTCAATTATGGAGGCTATGTCATTTGGAATACCCGCGATTGCAACAGATGTTGGTGGAACAAGCGAGATTGTAAATAATGAAAATGGATTCTTGTTAGATGGTGACATAAGTTCTGATGAATTGTCTGAAGTTTTTAGAAAAGTTGATGATATGCCTAGTGATGATTACTTGAAATATAGAAATAATGCTAGAGAAACCTGGGATATCAAATATAATTCGACCAAAAACTATAAGAAGTTTACTAAAGAACTAACGGATTTAATTAATTAATAATGATATACATTTATTATAAAATTAGAGGCAGGTTACTATGAAATTAACCATTAGAAATGTAATAGAAATAGTTATTTTATCTATAATAATTATATTTGCTTTTGCAATAAAAACCACTGAGCCGTTATTTATAATTCTATTGCTAATTTGGACTTTTTGTATGCTTTATGCAGCGAGAGATATTAGAAACAGAGCAATGCTTTTTGCGTTTCTGATTTCATTTTTTATTTTCCTATTAGGTCGAGATGTTGTAAAACAATTTCTAAATTATGAGACTGAAATTTTTGACAAAAATGCACAAAACCATGCATGGATGAGTTTTTCTGTATCTCTAATAACCTTGATATTTTTTTACAACTTATTCGAAAAAAGAGTAACTACTGAAAATCACAATAAGTTGACAGCTACAAGCGAGATATATAGGCTATCTGTAAGACAAAATAGCTTATTATTTTATTATATTTCATTCTTGTTTGCAATTATATCAAAAATTGCTATAAGTATTTATGTGTCAAATTCAAGCTTTACTGACTATTATACTGGATATTCAGATTATCTAAGAGAAAATACTATCTTATATATAATGAGTAAACTTGAAATAATGATGCCTATCTCATGGGCAGTATATCTGGGTACTTTCCCTAGTAAAAAGGAAGTTAGGTTTCCTCTTTTCTTGTATTTAGTATATATGGTGGTTTCACTGGGAACAGGACAAAGATCTACAGCTATGCTTGGTTTATTGTTCTTAACTGTTTATTTCTTGTTTAGAGATAGAGGATTTGAAACTTGGGTTACAAAGAAGATGGTCGTATTGGCGATAGTTTCTTTGCCATTTTTAGCTTTATTTATATCATTTTATGAATTATCAAGACAAGGATCAAGTACAGGTTCATTAAGCTTAGTGAATGGTATAGTAAAATTTTTCTATGACCAAGGAGTAACAAGCACTATAGTTAAAAGAGCGTATACTTTTAAAAGCTTTATACCAAAACAAATTTATACTTTAGAATTTGCGCATAGTGGTATATTAGCTAGGTTATTCGATATTCCAGTCTATCATGGAAATAATGTAGAACATGCTTTGTATGGTGGTAGTTTCACTCACTCATTGTCATATATAATAATGAGACCATCTTATCTAGCAGGTAGAGGTACAGGATCTTGCTATATAGCTGAATTGTATCAAGACTTTTCATATCCTGGCATTATATTAGGAAATGCAATTTATGGATATATAATATACAAAATATCAGACTTGAGAGAAAATAACTATATTTCAAATGGGTATAAATTATTTATAATTCCATTTATCTTGTGGGCTCCACGAGGCAGTTTTACACACTTTATATCTCAGACACTATCGCCAATAACTATAGCAACTTTTATACTTATATACACACTATCTTTGGCTATGGCATTTAAATATATTAGAAATTTGGATAAAGTATAAGTGCTTTTTAAATATTATTGGTAAAAGGACAAATATTTTGAAGGTGAGTTTTATAATAAAGTATAATTTTAAAAATTAAGGATGTATAATGAATAAAACACTAAAAACTATAAGCTTAATACTTACTATAACTTCAATCATTATATACTCTTTATTTTCATATAATTTAATGAAGCTTAAAATATTCCCACATATTATTAGAACTAGTTTGTTATTGTTAATCGCAGCTATACTACTTGTGAGCATTTGGATTATAAAATCGAACAAACATAATTCTAAATCAGTTAAGATTATTTCTATAGTTCTGATGGCTTTTTTAATTTTTGGACAAATTACATTTGTTGTTTATGCAAGTAAGACTACTAAAACTATTGAAGAGATAAATAATAAAGATAATAAATCATTTAATGAGATGTCTTTATTAGTAAGTTCTGATTCTAAAATAAATAGTATAGAAGAAGTTGGAAATCAAAAAATAGCTACAGCTGAATCTTTCGATACGATTAGTGTCAAAAAAGCAATAGAAGAGTACAAGAATACATATAATATCAATCTAGCTACTACTGATTTGACAAATTACCAGAAGGCGTATAGGTCTATTTTAAATGGAAAAAATAAAGTTATGCTTTTAAACGAGTCATATAGACCTGTACTTGAAGAAGCTTATCCAGATTTTTCAAAAAAGACTAAAATTATTGGGTCAGTGACCATTGAAAATGACTCTGAAGTTAAAGATAAGAATAATATAGTTATGGAAAATAAACCATTTAATATTTACTTATCAGGGATAGATACCTACGGAAGTCTATCTACAGTATCGAGATCAGATGTTAATATGATTTTGAGTGTAAATCCTAGTAAAAATACTATACTTATTACCACAATACCAAGAGATACATATGTTTTTATAGGTGGTGATGAGACAAAATCTGATAAGTTGACCCATGCGGGTTTGTTTGGGGTGGATTCATCGATAAAAAGTATAGAAAAATTGCTGGATATTGAGATTGATTATTATGGAAAGGTTAATTTTACAAGTTTAACAGATTTAATTGATGTTCTGGGTGAAATCAAAGTCTATAACCCAACTGCTTTTGAATCGTCATTTACAGACTATTTTTTTCCTGAAGGCGAGATTGAGATGGATGGAGAAATGGCTCTTGCTTATTCTAGAGAAAGATATAATCTTGATGAAGGTGATTTTGATAGAAGTAGAAACCATTCTAGAGTATTAACTGGGATTATAAAAAAGTTGCTAAGCTATGAAATGCTTATTAATTTTAATAAAGTTTCTGATATTGCTCTAGAGTCAATAAATACTGATATTCCTTCTAGTAAACTAATAGATCTTGCTAATAGGCAGCTCAGTTTGGGAGAAAGTTGGAAAATAAAGAGTCAATATCTCAAGGGAGAAGGATCAGCAGACTATACTTCATATCTTATGCCAGACGTAAGTCTATATATGATGATTCCAGATGAAGACTCAATTAAAAAAGTTCATGATAAAATTATTGAAAACAATAAAGTAGAGCTTAAATCTAAGGATACTTATTTATTCGATAGTAAGTTCGCCGCTAATTAATTAGCGGTTTTTATTTGGGCAATTTTATTGTTTTGCCTAATTTTGTACATATTATTATGAAAATGGTTAGAATTTATGTAAAAATCTTTATGAATCTGGTTGAACTGCGTTCACACTGCTCGTACTATATTTATGTAGCATTTGATGAACAAAGTTCATTTCAGAAAGGAGGGGATTATGGATATTAGTTTAAAAAAGGATAAGGGTGAAATCATAATGGATGCAGCTCTTAAAGTTTTTAAGTCGAAGGGAGCTGACAAAACCTCTGTAAGAGATATTATGAGTAAGGCTCATTTGGGGCTTGGAACTTTTTATCTTTATTACACTGACAAGAAAGATCTTGAGGAAAAGATGGTATTAAATATTGCTATGGATGTCATTATCAAGGCAGAGGCTATGTGTTTAGATAGGGATCCTATTGAAAGGTATATTTCATTTTTGGATTACATAATTGATTATCTTATAGCAAATCCATTTGAACTTGATCTTGTTAGCAGAAATATTACATGGGCTTTATATACAAAGATAGAAAATGATTCAAGGCTAAAGGAAGCTGATTCGGGACTTAAGTTTATCCTAAGCAAATATGAGAATCTTTTTACTAATAGCTATACCGAGTCACAGAAACTATATATCCTCTCATTGACACTAGAGATTGTGATGTCTACATGTAAGAGTGCAATCATGAATGAGTCAATTTTATCAATTGATGAAATGAAGGCGGTTTTATATGCTAATATAAGGAAAATGTTTAATAGAACAGGAGAGATTAAATGAAAAAGATAACAAAGTTTATATCACACCGTCCTAGACTTGTTTTATTTGTAATGACTTTATTACTTATACCTGCATGGCTAGGTTACAAAAATACTGGTGTGAACTATGATATCTTGTCATATTTGCCACAAGATCTTGAGAGTACTCAAGGTCAGCAAATCCTAGATAAGGATTTTAAGAATGCCGCAACCGGTATGTTGATTTTAAAGGGCGATGATTATGACGCTGACAAGTTAAAAAATCAGATACTTGAGATTGATGGTGTAGAAGATGTTATTTCAAAAACATCTATAGTTGGTAATACGGTACCAAAAGAGTTCTTGCCAGATGAGATTAGAGATGTCTTTTATGCAGAAGATTCTACCATGCTTATGGTAAAGTTTAGTGAGTCATCATCATCATTTAAGACAATGGAGGCAATAGATAAGATTAAGGCTATCGAGTCTAAGGAGAAATTTTTAAGTGGTATGTCTTCTTTGGTTAAGGATACAAAAGATCTTATAGATAAGGAGACACCAATCTATGTTGCCTTGGCAGTTGTCCTTGCTCTAATAGTTTTAAGTTTAACTAATGAATCTACAATCATACCTTTCTTACTTTTGCTAAATATTGGATATGCGATTTTGTATAATTTCGGTACTAATATTTTCTTAGGTGAGATTTCTTATATAACTAAGGCTATTGCTGCTGTTTTACAACTAGCTGTTACTACAGACTATTCAATATTCTTATACCATAGATATGTTGAGGAAAAGAAGAGCCATGAATCTAAAAACGAGGCTATGGATATTGCCATCCAAAAGACAATATCTTCAATATTTGCTTCATCACTCACAACATTTGCAGGATTTATAGTTCTTATAATAATGAGATTAAGCCTTGGTAAGGATATTGGACTTGTAATGAGTAAGGGTGTGCTTTTGGGACTTATTTCAACTGTAGTTGTATTGCCACCATTGATTCTTATTGCAGAAAAACTTGTTGCAAGATTTAATCACAAGGTATTGTTACCTAAGTTTGAAAAAACTTCAAACTTTGTTTTAGGTCACAAAAAATCACTGTTTGTAGTATTTATACTACTTTTCATACCTGCTATATATGGAGCAAGATCTACAGATTTATATTACAACTTGGATAGGTCACTACCAGAAGATTTGGACTCAATAGTTGCTTTAAATAAAATGAAAAATGACTATAACATGGCATCAACACATTTTATTGTAGTAAAAGATGATTTAAGCAAGCAAAATGTTAATGGTTTAGTAAGCGATCTAAAAGATGTTGATGGTGTTAATAGTGTATTAGGTCTTGATTCACTCACTGGCTTGACAATACCTGATAGTGTAATTCCAGATAAATTAAAGGAAAATTTCAACAAAAATGGCTATCAAATGATTATGTTAAACTCCGAGTATCAAACAGCATCTGACGAGGTTAACGATCAAGTTAATAAGATAGAAAAAATAGTAAAAGACCACGATCCTGAAGGTTATTTAACTGGAGAGGCAGTTCTAACAAAAGATTTGACTACAATATCAGATAGAGACTTTAAGATGGTAAACATAGCATCTATATTAGTAGTGTTTGTAATAATTGCAATAGTATTTAAGTCAATTGGAATTCCACTAATTCTGATAGCTGTTATAGAACTTGCTATTCAAATAAATATGGGAATACCATTTTACTTAGGTCAAACTATTCCTTTTGTAACATCAATAATCATTGGTGTAGTTCAATTGGGATCAACTATAGATTATTCTATTCTTATGATGGATAGGTTCCTCGTAGAATATAAAGAAAAACAAGATGTAAATGAGGCACTTAGATTAACAGTAAAAGAAACATCAAAATCAATAGTTACTTCTGCTCTATCATTCATGGCAGCGACTGTTGGTGTAGGTATATATTCAAAGATGGAAATTGTATCAACTATATGTATGTTCCTAGCTAGGGGAGCTATAATCAGTATGTTATCTATTATATTCTTCCTACCAGTTGTAATTAGCATAGCATTTCCATTGATCAAGAAAACTACAAAAGGATTAAATTAGGAGGTAAATATGAAAAACAAATTAGTAAAAAGCGTATCTCTAGCTCTTGCTGGATCAATGTTAGTTACAAGCGTTGCCTTCGCTGATGGTGAAGTTAAGAAAAATGAAACAGTATATGTAACTAAAGAAGCAAATGAAATATTAAATAAAACAGCATCAATTTGGATAAATTCAGATGGAAGCATCAAGGTTAAGGATAAATCAAACCTAAAAGATATCAAAAACCTAAAGACTGACGAAACAATCAAAACTAAAGATGGTGATATTGATTGGAACGTCGACGATAAGGATGTATTTTATCAAGGTGAGACTGACAAAGATCTTCCAGTTGATATTAGCATAAAATATTTCTTGGACGGAAAAGAAATAACAGCAAAAGATCTTGAGGGAAAATCAGGTCACCTAAAGATTGAAATTTCTGCAGTAAATAAGACATCTGGCATAGTTGATGTCAATGGAGAAAAGAAGAAAATTTTCTCTCCATATCTAGTATTATCTGAAATAAACTTTGATACAGACAAGGTAACTAATATAACAACAAATGATGGTAAAATCATAAAAGATGGTAAAAATGAAATAGTTGCAGGAATATTGACTCCAGGTATGAGGGAAAACTTCTCTGGTGTTGTAGATGATGACAAACTCGATAGTTTCAAAGACAAGATAGAGATGGAAATGGATGTCAAAGACTATAAGCCTAGTGAAGTGTACGCAGTTATAACTAATGAATTGTTCCAAGATTCTGCTAATATTTCTTCACTTGATGATCTTAAAAAAGGTGTAAATGAATTAGAAGAAAATGCAGGAAAACTAGTTGATGCAAGCAATAAGTTAGATGATGGTGGCAAGAAATTAAATGATGGTATTGGACAGCTTAGTGATGGGGCTATAAAACTTCAAGATGGATCAGGAAAGATTGTTTCATCTTTTGATAGACTAGCTAGTGCTTTCGCAGGACTTCCAGATCAAGTTGGTCAAATGACAACTGCTATTGATATGCTTAGCGAAGGTGGATCCTCACTAAATTCCGGTATAAACCAATATACAGGTGGCGTCAATCAAATTAATGCTAGCATGCCAAAGCTAACTGATGCAAGTGCTAGTCTTGAAAGCGGAGCAAGCGAATTAGACAGCGGGCTTGCTAGATTAGATCAAGCAACATCAACTCTAAAAGAAAAAGTTGGAATGTCTAGTGGAAAAGGTGATTTATCTAAACTTACAGAATCTCTAGGTTCTCTAAAGACAGGACTTGATGATCTATCATCTGGTATGGCTCCTTTACAAGAAGGTGCAAATAATTTAAGTGCAGGACTTGGTCAAATTGAACAATCTTCACAAGAATTAAGCAATGGCGTAACAAACCTAATTGATGTGGCTCAAAATGCTCCAAACATGAATGAAAGTGCAGCAAACGTTGAAGCCCAAGCCGCTGCTATTGACGCAGTTATAGCAGAGCTTGCTAGTAATAATGAAGAAGGCATCAATGATGCTCAAATTCAAAGTCTAGAAGCTATAAAAAATAATCTATATGCTGAAAGTCAAAATATATATCTGGATCAAGGCTCACAAGAAGCAATAACTGGCGGTCTTGGAGAAATAAGCAAGGGGGCTATTGAACTAAACTCAGCTATATCTAATGCAAGCGCTGGTGCAAGTGAGATTAGCACTAAAATAAGTGCATCAAGTGAAAAAATGAGTCAAGCATCAGCTGGACTTTCTCAAGGAATTGACAAGATTAGCCAAGGTTTTGACAATACAGACCTAGCTAAATTAGGAGAAACAATCGGCATGCTCGATGAAGCAACTGGAAAACTTAAGGCAGGATCTGGCAAGCTAAAAGAAGGAGCAAGTCAAAACCGTGCTGGTGTTGAACAATTGGCACAAGCTATAGCTGAACTTGATGGAAACTCAAGCTCTCTACAAGAAGGCTCAAACGAACTTTATAATGGATTATTAGAATTCCAAGAAAGATCAAAAGCATTATCTTCACTAGGAGATATAAATGAAAAAGCTATCAACCCAATGGCAAATGGTCTAAGAGAATTAGATCAAGGTATCAATAAGTTAGGATCATCTACTGGTGAGTTAAAAAATGGTAGCGATCAATATATGGCATCTTTTGAAGAGTTCAAAAATGGTCTAGCAGATTATAAGACAAAAGGAATCGATGAGCTTTCAAATAAAACAGGAGACATTGATGAAGTTAGTCTAATCTTAGATCAAATGTCAAAAATGGCAAAAGAAAATAATTCAATCACAGGAACAAGTGATGAATTTGAAACAAGATCTAGAATTATTGAAAAAATAAAATAATCTATTTACTAAAAAAGAGATCCTTGCTTGGATCTCTTTTTACTTACTTATTTTTAAGATATTTATCAATATTTTTGGCAGCTTTCTTGCCAGCTCCCATGGCAAGTATTACCGTTGCAGCACCGCTTACTGCATCTCCACCTGCGAAGACTCCATCTTTGGTAGTCATTGTTGTATCGTCTATTATAATTCCGCCCCAGTCTTCGGTTGATATGTCTGAGTTGGTTTGCTTTATGAGTGGGTTTGGTGATTGACCTATAGATATTATAACTGAATCAAAGTCTACAGTATCATATTCACCAGTTGGGATAGGTCTTCTCCTTCCAGAAGCATCAGCCTCACCGAGTTTCATTTTCTCAAGTTTGACTTCTTTTACCCAACCATTTTCACCGATTATTTCTACAGGATTGGATAAATTCATGAAGTTAATTTCTTCTTCTATGGCGTGGTGGCTTTCTTCAGCTCTTGCTGGCATTTCATCAAAACTACGTCTATAGACAACTGTTACATCAGCTCCCATTCTTTTGGCAGATCTTGCGGCATCCATTGCAACATTTCCACCTCCAACAACACATACCTTTCTTCCAATGTGGACAGGAGTGTCATATTCAGGAAATTTGTATGCTTTCATTAGATTCATTCTTGTTAGAAATTCATTGGCAGAATATACCCCGTTTAGATTTTCTCCAGGAATATTTAAAAATCGTGGAAGTCCTGCACCTGTTGATAAGTATATGGCCTCAAAACCTTGGTTGAATAAATCTTCTAGCGATAGAGTTCTACCAACTATTGTGTTAGTTTGAAGCTTTACACCTAAACCTATAACATTTTTTAGCTCTTTTTGAACTAAGGTTTTAGGAAGTCTAAATTCTGGAATCCCATACATTAAAACTCCGCCGGCTGTATGGAAGGCGTCAAATAAAACTACCTTATAACCAAGTTTGGCTAGATCTGCTGCAGCAGAAAGCCCTGATGGGCCAGCTCCAACTACAGCTACTTTTTTGCCTTGGCTTGTTACTTCTACTGGTTTATTGTATTTTTTGTTATTTCTATAATCAGCTACAAATCTTTCTAGTCTACCAATGCCTACAGGTTCATCTTTTATTCCTCTGGTGCATTTTCCTTCACATTGGTTTTCTTGAGGACAAACTCTACCGCATATGGCAGGAAGGTTATTTGTTTCGGCTATTTTTTCATATGCTTTATCTAAATCATCTTCTAATATCAACTGGATAAAATCTGGAATTTGTACTCCAACAGGGCAACCTGATACACAAGGCTGGTTTTTGCAATTTATACAGCGTGAGGCTTCCTCTTTTGCCATTTCTAAAGTGTATCCAAGGCTAACTTCATCGAAATTCTTGTTTCTTACTTTTGGATCTTGTTCTGGCATAGGAACTTTTGTTTTAGCCATATTAAATTTTGCCATTTCTAACCTCCCCAGTTATATTGCAGATATGCTCTCTTTCTTCTGTGGAATAGTTTCTTGACCTATTCATAGCTTCATCAAAGTCTACTAAGAAACCATCGAAATCAGGACCATCTACACAGGCAAATTTCATTTCTCCTCCAACTGTTAGCCTGCAACAACCGCACATACCAGTTCCGTCAACCATGATTGAATTCATACTAACTGTTGTTGGTATGTTACTTTCCTTGGTAACCTTGACTACATTTTTCATCATTATAGCAGGTCCAATAGCTAGAACATGGTCATAATCTTTGCCATTATTTATATTTTCTTCAAGAACTTGGGTTACAAATCCTTGTTTGCCGAAAGAACCGTCGTCTGTTGTTATGTACAAGTTATCAGAAGATTCTTCTAGTTCATCTTTTAATATAATTAGGTCTTTATTTTTAAAACCCATTATTACATCGACATTGGCTCCGATTTTGTGAAGGTATTTGGCTTGGGGATAGGCAATTGCAGTTCCAAGTCCACCGCCAACTACACAAACATTTTTTCCTTTGAGATCGTCGAGGTCAGTAGGTTTACCCAAAGGTCCTACAAAATCTAAGAATCCATCTCCTGCCTTTAGTTCATTCATTCTCATAGTTGTACCACCTACGACTTGAACTATGATTGTAACATTCTCATCGTCTGTTTCTGAGATTGTAAAAGGAACTCTTTCACCTTTTTCATCTAGTCTTAGAATGATAAATTGTCCAGGCAAGGCTTTTTTTGCAATAGCTGGTGCATTGACTACAAATTTAATCGTAGTATCATTTAAGTTTGTTTTTTCAATAATTCGTGCCATACTTCCTCCTAATATAATATTATCAAATAGCAAGATCATTTACAATATAGGTGAAAAACCTTAGTTAAATAGTAGAGTATATCTTAGTTAATAAAAAAGGAGGAAAAATGCAAAAGAATAAGAGAGAATTTTCGAATAAGTATTTGCTCAAGAGATTTATCCCTTACTACAAACCTTATAAGAAAATACTAACTATAGATTTGATTTCTGCTGCACTTACAACAGTCAGCCAACTTATCCTTCCTCTATTGCTATCCTATCTTACAGATTGGGCTCAGCTTGGCCTCCTAGATGTAAGTAGAGTAGTAAAAGTTGCAATAGTTTATGTAGCAACTAAATTTATAGAGGTCGTTTCAAGATATATAATGCAATCATTCGGTCATATTATGGGAGCTAAGATTGAAAGAGATATGAGAGGAGATGTATTCAATCATCTATTAAGTATGGATACCGAATTTTTAAATGAGGCAAAAATCGGTCAACTTATGACTAGGATGACGACAGATCTTAACGAAATTACAGAGTTTTCCCACCATGTTCCAGAGGAATTTTTGGTAGGAGCTATCAAGCTTTTGGTCTCCTTTGTGGTACTTCTTAATATAAATTGGAAACTTTCACTTATTATATACATTCTAATTCCTGTAATGTATATAGTTTCTAGAAAATCAAGAGCAAAATTTAGGCTTGCGACAATGAATACCAGAAAGCAAATAGGTGCTATAAATTCTGGTATAGAAGATACACTTCTAGGTATTTCAGTAGTTAAGTCCTTTGCAAACGAGCATATAGAAAAGGAAAAGTTTGGTAGAGAAAACGAAAAGTTTGCCGATATCAAGAAAGACCAATATTTCAATATGGCAAAATATTTCATGGTCAAGGATGCATTTTCAGGAATAATGTATGCTGTCTTGATACTTGTAGGTGGTGTATTTGTAATAAATGGATATATAAGCGCAGGAGATTTGATAGCTTTCACCATGTATCTAAACATGTTAGTTGCAACCATTGAAAGACTAATAAACTTTACAGATACTTATGAAAAGGGAACTACAGGTATTGAAAGATTTGTTCAGATCATGAATCTTGAAAGAGATATATTTGATAGTGAAGATTCTAGACAACTAGAAGATGTCAAAGGAAAGATTGAATTTGACCATGTATATTTCAAATATCCTGACACTAGTGAAGCAGATCCTTATGTACTAGATGATATGTCCTTTACCATAAATGTAGGAGAAAATATTGCCCTAGTTGGACCATCAGGTGCAGGAAAAACTACAATTTCTAAGCTTATTCCAAGATTTTATGATGTAGATAAGGGTGAGATTAGAGTAGATGATGACAATATTAAAAATCTAACTATAGACTCATTGAGAGATAATATAGGTATAGTCCAACAAGATGTATATTTATTTAGTGGAACTGTCAAGGATAATATCAGATACGGCAAGGAAGACGCTACAGATGAAGAAATAATAAAAGCGGCTGAGCTTGCTGGAGCAACTGAATTTATCAAAGACTTACCAGAAGGTTTTGACACCTATATTGGAGAAAGAGGAGTCAAACTATCAGGTGGACAGAAACAAAGAATATCAATAGCTAGAGTTTTCCTAAAGAATCCACCAATTCTAATATTAGATGAGGCAACAAGTGCCCTAGATAACAAGAGCGAAGCGATTGTTCAAACATCTCTTGAAAAACTAAGCAAGGGTAGAACAACTCTTACTATAGCCCACAGACTTTCTACAATAATAAACGCAGATGAAATATTAGTATTAACCTATGATGGTATTGCAGAAAGAGGAAGTCATAAAGAGCTTTTAGCTAAAAAGGGAGTGTATTATAATCTATACAATTCTAACAATGAAGAACTTTTTGGCTAAATTTATAAAAGGCAGGTTAAATCCTGTCTTTTATTTTGCAAACTTTTCTTAATCTTGATGAATTTAACTTGTATTAATGTATAATCTATATATAAGAATAGGAGATAATATGGGGAAATTTTTCGGTAAAGTTTTACATATATTAGCCACGATTTTGGGTAGTATATTTAACTTTTTAATAAATTTAATGAATGTAATAACAATGATGTTTGAAAGTATAAGGCAATTATTGCTTTTGATATTTGTCTTTGGTTGTTCAACATTTTTCTTTTTTCCGGTAATAGCACTTGCTATTCCTAGAAAATGGTGGACGGTAATATTTATAATTTTGATAATACCGATCTTGGGACCTAAGTTTATTTCTATGTTAAAATACGGAAACTACACTTTAACTGAATGGATGTATGATAGAGCAGATTCTCTAATAACAGGAAAAAAGGTCGGATATGAGTCCTTATCAGATTATTCAAATAAGTACAAATACGAGAGAGAACAAGCTAGAAGATGGCAAGCTGAACAAGAAGCCAGAGCTAGACAAGAAGAGATGAACAGAAGATTTGAAGAGATGTTTAGGGGATTTACCTATACAAATTATAATCAAGGCAACTGGCAAGGTTACAACCAACAAGGTTATTATGAAGGCTACGGACAAAGTAGAGATATAGGTTTTAAGGAAAAATACGAAAAAGCTTGCGAGACACTAGAGCTTGACTATAACACTGATATTTACCAAGTAAAACTAAACTATAGAAAATTAGCTAAGAAATACCATCCAGATATAAACAAGGATCCAAACGCAACTGAAAAGTTCCAAGAAGTAAACGATGCTTATGAATTTTTGACAGAAGAAAATATAAACAAATACAAAAATAACTATAGGTAGGTGCGATGACAACAGATATAATAACAAGTCAAGATAGTGCTGTTATCCTATCAGAAATAGCTTCAAATGCTGGAGCTATCATGCTTGCCAATGGTGCAGAGATTTATAGGGTTGAGGATACAGTAGAAAGAATAATAAGAAGTAAAGAAAATATCAAAGACGTAGATGTTTATTCGGCAGCCAACGTCATAATAATATCCTTCTCTTATAAGGATGAAATCCATACAAATATAAGGAGGGTAAAAGCGAGAACACATAATTTATACTTTATAAATAAGGTGAATAGTTTTTCCAGAAATTTCGTTAGAGGAGATTATACTCTTCAAGAGGCATGGAAAGAACTACAGCATATAAAAAACGATCCAGGTCAGCCTATGTGGATGCAGGTTGCAGGATCTGCTATATCTTCAGGAGCTTTCCTATTGCTACTTGGAGGACACTTTCCAGATGTACTTATTGCTTTTTTTGTAGGACTTGTCTCTTATATAATAAGTAACGTATTCCACGAGGCTAAATTTGGATTTTTCTTAGTAAATTTCATAGCGGGCTTAGTCGTAAGTATTATAACTCTTAGCTTTAAACAATTTATACCTACAATAGAAGTAGATAAAATTGTGATAGCATCAATGATGGCATTTTTGCCAGGAATAACCCTTACGAATGCTATGAGAGACCTTATGAGTGGAGATGTGACTAGTGGACTAACTGGAGCAACTACTGCGATACTCATATCGACAGCCTTGGCACTAGGCGTTGCTATGCCAATTACCATTGTAACTTATATAATGTAAGGAGGATAAATGTTTTATATTAGTCAATTTATAATTTCATTTATATGTGCTATAGGATTTTGTCTAGTATTTCAGACTCCCAAAAAACCAATGATAATCTCGGGGTTGAATGCAGGAATAGGCTGGCTAATCTATAAATCAGTAACGATAAAAACAGGCTCAGCTTATATGGGGACCTTTTTATCAGCTTTCGTTATAGCTTTTATATCTGAGTATTGTGCGAAGGCTTTTAGATATCCAGCGGTAATATTTATAGTTCCAGGAATCATCAACCTATGTCCAGGAGAAGCAATATTTAATACTATGAAATATTTTATAAACAACGAAAACACACTAGTCCTACTGACATTATTTAAAGCGATGGCTCTAGCAGGAGCAATAGCCTTTGGGGTACTACTATCGACATCATTTTCTACCAATATGAAAAACTTTAGAAGAAGAGGCACAAAGAGAACAAATTATACAAATTATTTTAGGAGAAAAAAATGAAACAAACCATATATTTAGCTGGCGGTTGCTTTTGGGGTGTAGATGCTTACTTTAAAAATATCGAAGGAGTAGTAGAAACAGAAGCAGGTTATGCAAATGGAAAAACTACAGATACTTTTTATGAAAATCTAAAAAACACAGACCATGCAGAAACAGTAAAGGTTACTTACGATGATAGCTTAACAAGTCTTAGTAAACTCCTCGAGTACTTCTACTATATAATAGATCCATTCTCAATTGATAAACAAGGAGCAGATACAGGAAGGCAGTATAGAACAGGAATATATGCGACAGATAAGAACACTTTAGAAGAAGTAGAAAGTTTTATTGAAGATAAACAAAAAGACGAAGATAAAAAGGTTCAAATAGAAGTAGAAGAGATTAAAAATTATATAAAAGCAGAAGAATATCACCAAGATTATTTAAAAAAGAATCCCAATGGCTATTGCCATGTGAATTTGTTAGATGTACCTGAGGTGTAAAATAGCTATAAATAGACTAAAAATAGGAATGTTTAAAACATTCTTATTTTTTTATAAAAAATTTGACACTATAAAAAAAGCATGGTACTATGTATAAGTCGGCGATAGCTGATAGATATGAACCAAGTAAATTAAATAGCAATAACATAACCTTAAAATTCTTTTGATTTAAAAGAATAACAAAATTTAAATCACGCATCAGACGAATGTCAGATGTAAATGAAAGAGTCAGAATTAGCCTGTCCGGCTCCTAGAGGACCACATTGCCCGAGCGGCATAGAGCGCACGGAGTGGCCGAGGACGAAGGACGAGGAAAGATTCTCATAACAAACTATATATGAGAGTTTGATCCTGGCTCAGGATAAACG